>Ga0308025_1000452_pt1 | contig 21533 bp, 17 predicted proteins | sample Neamet422_FD_201298 | JGI IMG/M metagenome (GOLD analysis project Ga0308025, IMG submission 201298) | Marine microbial communities from water near the shore, Antarctic Ocean - #422 | ecosystem: Environmental > Aquatic > Marine > Unclassified | place: Southern Ocean | collected 2014-10-03
ATGGATACGGTAAACGTTCAGCTGTTGAGGATTACAGAATCACAAATAGAGGAGGGAAAGGAGTTAAAACTATTAATGTTACTGAGAAAACAGGTGGCTTAATTGCTCTTAAAAATGTTACTGATGCGGATGATTTAATGGTAATTAATAAATCAGGAATTACAATTAGAATTGGTGTTGATACTTTAAGAGTAATGGGTAGAGCAACACAAGGAGTCAAGATTATTAGATTAAGAGATGAGGATAGTATCGCTTCAGTTGCTAGTGTTTCCAAATGGGAAGAAGAGGAAGAGTTGTTATTAGATGAAGAAGGGAATGTAATTGAAAATGAAGTTGTTGATACTATTGACAATGAAGAGTCAACAACTGATGAAACTTCTACAAAAGAAAATGAAGACAATAATACGAACGAAAACAATGAGGAAAATGAAGAAAACTAATCTTTTTGCAGCAGTATTGCTGTTTGCATCAACCCTAGTAGCACAGGATGTTACTGAAACAACATTAGTAAAACCTGCAAGTAGTAACCCTATGGATATTGCTTATGAAAAATGGGAATTACCTAATGGATTAAAAGTTTTAATTCATGAAGATCATTCTGATCCTATTGTACAAGTTCATGTTACTTACCATGTTGGTAGTAATAGAGAGGCGGCTGGGAAATCAGGTTTTGCTCACTTTTTTGAACACATGATGTTTCAAGGTTCGGAGCATGTGGCTGATGAAAAACATTTTAAAATTGTAAGTGATGCTGGTGGTTCAATGAACGGAAATACTACCTCTGACAGAACGGTATATTTCCAAACTGTACCGACTAATTACTTAGAAACTGCTTTATGGCTGGAAGCTGACAGAATGGGTTTTATGCTAAATGCAGTTACTCAAGAAAAGTTTGAGAACCAAAGAGATGCAGTAAAGAATGAGAAATATCAAAATCAGATTAATCAACCTTATGGAATGAGTTATGAGATTTTAGGACAAACTTTATATCCGCCTTCACATCCTTATAATTGGCCTGTAATTGGTTATGTAGATGATTTGGATAGAGCTACTGTTGAAGATTTAAAAAACTTCTTTTTAAGATGGTATGGTCCTAATAATGCAATTCTTACTATATCAGGGGATATTACTTCATCAGAGGTAATGCCAATGATTGAAAAGTATTTTGGAAGTATTGAAAGAGGAGCAACTGTTAGAAGACAAAAAGCAAGTACACCTAGGCTTTCATCTGATGTATATACTGGTTATACTGACAATGTATATTTACCTTTAACGGATGTTGTTTTTCCTACGGTTCCTAATCATCATAAGGATGAAGCGCCTTTAGATATGTTAGCTGCTTTAATGGGAGATGGAAAAAATTCTTTATTCTATAAGAACTTTGTTAAGTCGGAAAAAGCAATGCAAGCAAGTGTTAGTCATCCATGTCGTGAGTTAGCTGGTGAGTTTCATTTCACAGTTCTTACATTCCCTGATTGGCAAGAAGATCCAGGAATTTACTTCAATAATATTGAAGCCGATATTAGAAATACAATTGCTGAATGGGAAGAAAAAGGATTTACTGATGATGAGTTAGCTATGGTAAAAACAGAAATGGAAACACAAATGATTAGTCAAAAGACATCTGTTTCTTCTAAAGCATCTGCAATTTCATCAATGGAATGGTTAGGTAGGGGTAGGTATAATGTTTCTGATAACATCAAAAAGTATAATGCTGTTACTAGAGAAGATGTAATGAGAGTGTATAGTAAATACATCAAAAACAGAAAAGCAGTTTTTGCTACAGTTCGTCCTAAAAGTCCCTTTGTAAAAGAATTGGATAGTATGATTAGTGTTAATCCAAATGCGGGTTTAATTTTAAAAGAAGACCCACAATATCAAGGTTTAGTATATAACCGACCAGAAGATAGTTTTGAAAGAAGTGTACAGCCAACAGCTGGACTTCCAGAAACACCACAAGTACCTGAATACTACAAAACTACATTTTCAAATGGAGTTAAAGTAATTGGTACAAAAACCTCAGAAACGCCTAAGGTTTACTTAAGATTAACACTTAAAGGAGGTACGCTTTTAGAAGAAGATAAAAAAGTTGGTTTAGCTTCATTTACTGCTGATATGATGAATGAAAGTACAAAAACAAAAGATTCAGAAGCTATAAGTGTTGCCTTAAGAAAGCTAGGATCTTCTATTTCCTTTTCTTCATCAGGAGTTGAAACTTTTATGTATATTGAAACAATGACTAAGAACTTAGATGCTACTTTAGTTTTGGCAAAAGAAAAATTACTTGAACCTGCATTTACAGCTGAAGATTTTAAAATTGTAAAAAAACAAACAGAAGAAGGATTAGAGTCAATGAAAAAGAATGCTCAATATTTAGCTGGCTCTTCATTTCAAAATAAATTGTTTGGTGAAACTCCTTTTGGACGTTTACGATCTAGTAAAACAATAAAAAAGATAAAAATTAGTGATATTCAAGCGTACTATGATGCGTTTTATTCTCCAAGTGTTGCCTCATTAGTTATAGTGGGTGATATTGATGAAAGTACTATTTTATCAAAACTTGATTTCTTAAAAAATTGGAAAGGAGAGGATGTAAATATTCCTAGTCCAGCTGATTTTGATTTCCCAGAATCCCAAGAAACGCAAATCTTTATAATTGATAAAGAAGGAGCTTCTCAATCGAATATCTTCTTAGGTCATACTGCTGATAATTTTGATGTTGCTGGCGATCATTTCAAATCAAAAGTTATGAATTACCCATTGGGTGGTGGTGCTAGTGGTAGACTGTTCTTAAACTTAAGAGAGGACAAAGGGTACACTTATGGTGTTTATTCTTTCTTTAGAGCTTCAGAATATACAGGAGCATTTACCGTTTACTCGTCAGTTAAAACAGAAGCGACTGATAGTGCATTGGTGGAAATATTTAATGAGTTGAATGCTATAACTACAACAGGAGTAACTGCTGATGAGTTAGCTTCAACAAAAAGTTCAATATTAAATAGTGAAGCCTTAGAATATGAATCACCGGGGCAGAAGCTTGGTTTCTTAAATAAGATGTTAAAGCACGATTTGGATGAAAGCTATATTGATGTTCAGACAGATGTGTTAAACAAGATTACTTTAGATGAAATTAATGCAATAGCTAAAGCAAAAATTCACCCCGAAAAAATGACCATAGTAATTGTAGGAAATAAGTATTTGATTAAAAAGAAATTACAAAACTTACAATCCAACACTGATGGTGTAAAATATAACTTTAAAGTAACTGAAATTAAACTATAATATCATGATGAAAAAAGGACTATTAACCCTAGTATTATTAGTAATTACTATTATTACATTTGCACAATCACACAATGTGGTAAACGCATCAATTGCACTTAGAAATGAGGAATTTGCAGATGCTAAGAAATACATTGATGAAGCGTACGAAACTGAGAGTACAGCCAATGATGCTAAGATGTGGAACTATCGTTCACAAATCTATTTGCAAATAGCTTTGAAAGAGGCTAAACTAGATGCTAATGCTGTTTTCAAAGCGACTGAAGCACACTTAAAATGCTTGCAAACTGATAAAAAAGGTAGAGTTATCGTTAGAAAATGGACAGCAAAGGAAGATGTTTTAGCTGGAACCATACAATGTGGTTATAAGTTGTTTAATAGTGCTATTGAAGAATATAATGCAGGAAATTATAAAAGCTCTTTAAAACACTATGAAGCAATTTTTGACATTATCCCACTAGATACTGAAGATCAATTAAAAAGAGGTAATATTACTAAAGAAACAATATTGCATAATTCTTTTTTCGCTTCAAAAAAAATGAAGGATAACTCAAAATCGAAAGAGTTATTACAAGAGTTAATTGATATTAATTTCAATGAGCCATCTATTTATGTTCAAATGAGTATTATCCTTATTGAAGAAGAAAAAATGGATAAAGCTCTTGAATATTTAGCACTAGGGAGAGAAAGTTTTGAAGAAGACCAAGGGCTTATTAATTCACAAATTAATTTGTATATTCAGTTAGGTAGAACTACAGAGCTAATAGAAAAATTAGGTGAAGCAATTGCCTTAGATGATGAAAATGAGTTATTGTATTTTAATAGAGGTACAATTCATGATCAAAATGGAGATATTGAAAATGCTGAAAAAGATTATTTAACTGCATTAGAATTAAATCCTTCAGCATTTGGAGCTAACTATAATTTAGGAGCGCTTTATTTTAATCAAGGTGTTGAAACTAAAAATAAAGCTAATGCAACTTCAGATAACTCTCTTTATAGTAAATTGAATAAAAAAGCTGATGCTGTGTTTGCAAAAGCTTTACCTTACTTAGAAGCTGCTCATATTATAAACACTGAAGATAAAAACACTTTACTATCATTAAAGCAATTATATTACTTGAATAATGATTACGCAAAGTCAGACGAAATGAAAAAACTTATTACCGAATTAGAGTAAATATATCCGTTGTTTCTTTTCTGAATTCTTACTAATTTATTAATTATATTTAAATTTTATACCATGAAAAGAAAAATAATCTTATTGTTTATCATATCGTTAATTTTTAATGATCAGGTATTATCTCAGAATATATTTAATAATAAAACAGAGGCCAAAACTTCTAATGCAATTGAGTTAAAAACAAAAGGTTGTGAAGTTTTTGAAGGTTTGTTTACTATATATCAGAGTGAGAAAGACGGAAAATCATATATTGAAATTGATACTTCTCACCTAGCTAATGAATTTATATATTTTAGTTATATAGAAAATGGTGTTATTGAGGCTGGAGCAGTTAAAGGTAGCTATAGAGGTTCCAAGATTATAGAGATTAATAAGTATTTCAATAAAATTGATTTTACTATAAAGAACACTAATTATTATTTTGAGGAAGATAGTCCTTTGTCAAAAGCGTCTAATACTAATATTAATACGCCAATAATAATTTCTGAAAAAATTATTGCAATGAATGAGGATAAAACAAAATTCCTTATTGATGCTGATAATATCTTTCTTAACGAATCATTACAACAAATCAGATCATCCTATTCACCAGGATATAAAGGTTTTAAAATTGGGAATTTAAGTAAAACTAAAACTAGGTATAATAAGATAAGAAACTATCCTGAAAATACTGACGTAGTAGTGAATTACTTCTATGAAAGTAAATACCCTACTACTAGAGGGAGTTCAGCTATTACCGATTCTCGTAATGTGTCAATATTAGTACAGCACAGTCTTATCAAAATGCCAGATAATGATTACAAGTCTAGAAATGATGATTCACGTATAGGCTACTTTACTACTAAGTCGAATCATATGACTAGTATTGATCAAGTTAATTATAGAGATTTTATCAATAGATGGAGACTAGAAAAAAAACATCCGGAAAAAGTATTGTCAGAACCTGTTAAACCAATTGTTTGGTGGATTGAGAATACTACCCCTTATGAGTTTAGAGATATTATTAAGGAAGGTGTAGAATCATGGAATATAGCTTTTAAGGAAGCAGGATTTATTAATGCGATACAAGTTAAGGTTCAATCTGATACTGCAACATGGGATGCAGGAGATATAAGATATAATGTTTTAAGATGGACATCTTCACCACGACCACCATGGGGAGGGTATGGCCCATCTTTTGTGAACCCAAGAACAGGTGAGATATTAGGAGCAGACATCATGTTAGAATGGGTGTATTTAACAAGTAGAGTAGTGACTGATGAGTTGTTCAATGAGTCAAGTACTAATAATTTAAATAATACCGAATGCTTAGCAGCACATCAATCTCAGATAGAGAATGGATTTGGTTTGAATTATATTAAAACAATGAATCTTTCTGAAGAATTAGAGAAAGATATGATAAAACAGTCATTATATAGGTTAGTGTTACATGAGGTTGGGCATACGTTAGGTCTTAATCATAATTTTAAAGGTAGTCTACTATTGACTAATGATGAATTAAACGATAAAGAAATAGTAAATAAGCTTGGAATCTGTTCGTCAGTTATGGAATATCCTGCAATTAATATAGTAAAGGATCCTAAGGACCAAGGTTTGTTTTATGATACAAAGCCAGGACCATATGATATCTGGGCAGTTCAGTATGGATATTCTCAGTTTAATGATACGATTGACCAATTAGATGAAATACTATCACGATCAACCGAGAAAAATTTAGCATTTGGAAATGATGCTGATGATATGCGTAGTCCAGGAAAAGGTATGGATCCTAACGCTATGATTAATGACTTGTCTAGTGAGCCAGTTGAGCATTCTATTGATAAAATGGACATTATACTTAGTATATTTGAGAACTTAAAAGAAAAATCTACGAGTAGTAATAATACTTATGAGGAGTTAACAAGAGCCTATAGATCATTATTTTATTCTTATTTTCAATCTTTAGGTATTGTATCCAGACAAATAGGAGGGGTGAATGTTGACAGATCTACTGTTGATCAGCAGTCAACTAAGGATCCTTTCATGCCAGTTCCAAAAGAACTACAAAAGAAAGCAATGCAGGTTATTCAGGAATACGGCTTTAGCAATAAGATATTATTAGACAAAGAGTTTTATTCTTATTTGCAAAGTCAAAGAAGAGGCTTTCAGGTATCATCTGATCCTAGGATATTACAAATGATATCTTATTCTCAAAATAGATTGTTATCTCATTTATTGCACAGAGCTGTACTACAACGTATAAGCAACTCAACGCTTTATGGAAATTCATACGATCTTTCTGAGTATATGATTGATTTGAGAAATAGTATTTTCCTAGATGATATGTATACTAACATTACTATTACTAGACAGAACCTACAACTTAGTTACATTAATAAGTTAATCAACATTATTGATTCAAAATCAAAGTTTGATAATATTTCTAAAAGTTCAGCATATTACAATTTGAATTGGATTAAGACTAATCTAGATATTAGTAGTGGAGATATCTCTACAATGCAGCATAAACAATATTTAGTTTTCCTAATAGAATCTATAAACGAGAAATAGTAGTTATTTTACTATTAGTAAGTAATAGGGTATAATTACAAATAATACAATTTAACATAATATTAATTATAGGACAATAAGAGTAAATCTTATAAGGTTAATCCGTATCTAGTATTTATAGATAATTCAGATATGGGATTAATTATCTAAAGCCAACAAATTAATATCATTACTTTCAAGATGCTTATTTTTAAATTCAGTATTTACAACTTTAATCATAGCTTTTCCAATGGCAGTTGTAGTTGTTGTATATTTTGGAAATAAGAATGCAATTATTGGATGTAATACAACTGTTAGAATAAGAAATAGTTTGTATATTAAAGTTTTTGTTGGAGCATTTTTATTTGCCTTTATATATGCTGGCCTGAAAGCATAAGCATTATTAAATCCTAACTTTAGTATGTCATTTTCTGTTTTTCCTTTTATTCTTGCCCATATTGATTTTCCTTTTTCAGAACTATCAGTGCCTAATCCTGAAACATAATTAAAGGTCATATTACCTGCATTGGCTTTGTAAATTGTTTTTGCAAAATGAAGGGTTAAATCGTAAGTAATCCTTTTGTATTTTTCTTCTGGTATCATAAAGGAAGATATTCCTAAACAAAAAAAACAAGCATTATATCCAATAAGATCTTGTTCAATAGGCTTAAGGTTGAAAAAATCCTTATGAATTATTTCCTTTAGTTTTGGGTGTTTTATTCCAGTAGTTTCTCTGTTTATTACAAGTATCTTACCAACAGATTCATTTTCTAAACATTCTAGTAAAACTCCCTTACCTACCATTCCAGTTGCTCCTGTTATGATTACACTTATTTGTTTCATAGTTTTAATTTTTACTTCCACCAATTCGTATTTTCTTTTACTATAGCAGTATCTAATAAAATTGACGCTCCAATTTCAGGAATAAATAAATTCACATTTAGCTCTTTTGCTTTTACAGAAATTCTTTCTATAGGATCAGTCCATTTATGTATAGCTAATTTGAATGCTCCCCAATGTATTGGCATAATTTTTTTTGCTTTTAAATCTATTGCGGCTTGTACAGTTTCTTCTGGAAACATATGTATTTCACTCCACATTTCATTGTATTGCCCACATTCTAGCATTGCAAAATCAAATGGTCCATATTTTTCACCTATTTCTTTAAAGTGTGGTCCGTAACCACTATCTCCACTAAAAAAGATATTTTCAGTAGCTGATTGTATTATCCAAGAACACCAAAGTGTTTTTGCCCTATCCGTTAATCCTCTTCCCGAAAAATGTTGTGCAGGAGTGCATTTAAAAGTTAAGCTAGAGAACTTAATCTCTTCCCACCAGTCCAATTCAATAATACGTTCTTTTTCAATTCCCCATGCTTCTAAATGTATGCCAACCCCTAAAGGAGTATAAAACATTCCGACTTTATGTTTCAGTTTCTGTATAGACTCATAATCCAGATGGTCGTAATGATCGTGTGAAATAAGTACGGCATCAATATTTGGAAGCTGTTCAATCTCAATAGGTAACTCTTTGCTAAACCTATTTCCCCCTAATAACGGATGTGGTGCAGGTACATCACCAAACATAGGGTCAATTAATATATTTACATTATTCATCTGTATTAAAAATGTAGAATGTCCAAACCAGAATAATTGTGTTTTTTCGTTGTGCTGTGTAAGATTTAAAGAATCAATTTTCTGTACTTGAATTGCTTTTTCTGGTTTCGTACCTTTAGGAGGGTTTAAAGACTTAATTAACATTTTCCCTATATCTGAAACACTCATGTCAAGGTTTATATTACTTTTATTTATAAACTTTCCAGCTTTATTGTTTTCTGATTTAGCATAAATTTTCTGTTGAGCCTTACTTATACTACCTCCAAATTGAGGGCTAAAGTTTATAAATAAATAAACCCCTATTACTAGTCCAAGTATAATTGCAATAATTATGAAGCTCATTGTTTTTAGTTTTTTAATCATTGTTTTTTATTGATGAATATTTATTCGTTTATATTACTGTATAGTATAGATAAGGCTATTACAAGAAAAGCTCTTCCCTATTTTTGTGTCTAGTAAATATGTGCTTATTGGTGCAGTGTTTGAAATGCAAAATACTGCTGAATCGTTTACCATTAGTTTGCCAAATGGAATTGAAATTAGGAAAGCTCCTTTATCCGTAATAATGAATTGTGTAACTTTAGAAAACAAATCAGTAATGAATTGTTGAGTTTTTGAAATTTCAGTTTCAATTTTATGAATTTCAATTTGAGCCATTTCTCGGCTCGTTTCAAACTTATCTCCAGCACTGCTTTTCGTGTCAGAGTTCCTAGAATCAATTGCTTGTTGTAGGCTAGTCGTTAAATAGGATAACTTAGTTTGTAATTGTTTATCAAGTTCAGCAATTACCCCTGATTTAGTTAACACTATTTTTTCCTTAGGTTAACACCTTTATCACCTCTTGATATTGATCTTTTGTATTTTCTATCTCTAGCTTTACGCCATTCATCTCTATCATTTACCTGCTGATTTTTTACACTCTTTTCATGGAAACCAGAATTCTCTCTTTCTACTTTCTTGTCATTTCTGAATACATTCTTTCCGTTTGCTCTATGTTCTTCAGTAGTTAATTGCTGAGTGACTTCTACTTCTTCAGGCATTTCCAATTCAAGAATTTTTGTACCCATTAATTCTTCAATCTTATCAGAATAATATTCTTCTCTTTCAGTATAAAATAAGATAGATTTCCCTTGTTCTTCTGCTCTACCTGTACGCCCAATCCTATGCATATAGTTTTCAGGGAAAGTTGGCGTGTCAAAGTTAATTACATGCGATATTTTATCTAAATCCAATCCTCTGGCAATAATGTCAGTAGCAATTAATATCCTTACCTTTCCTTCATCATATTGATTAATGGACCTAAACCTATAGTTCTGCGATTTATTGGAGTGAATAACGGCCAAATCAGAAAGATAAAATCCTGACATTGATTCATATAATCTGTCTGCAATTTTCTTGCTCGATACAAATACTAATACTTTCTTCATCTCATCCTTATCACTAAGGATATTTGCTAATAAGTTCTCTTTCGTATAGTAATTCGGTACTGAATATTTTGTTTGAGAGATATTGTCAAGTGGTGTTCCACTTAATGCAATTTGTATTTTTTCTGGGTTACTAAAAAAGCTATTAATCAAATCCGAAACATCCTCAGTCATAGTTGCCGAAAACATTATATTTTGTTTTTTAATAGAAAGTAATTCAAAGATATTCGTCAATTGGAAACGAAAACCCAAATCGAGCATTACATCTACTTCATCAATTACTACCTTTTTTACTCCTTTTAACTGCAAAGCACGACAAAGTGCTAAATCATACAATCTTCCTGGTGTAGCTACTACAATATCAGCACCATCTTCTAACCATTTTTTTTGTGTATTCATGTTGGTTCCTCCATAGACACCAACTACACGGCAAGTAATGTATTTTGTTAACTGTTCTAGTGTTTCTACAACTTGAGCAACTAGCTCTCTGGTTGGCACTAAAATTAATATTCTAGGATTATTTTGCTTGGAATAACTTAACTCTTGCAATAGTGGTAAGCAATAGGCAATCGTTTTCCCTGTTCCTGTTTGGGCAATCCCTACAAGGTCCTTCCCTCCTAGTATTTTAGAATATGTTTCTTCCTGAATAGGAGTTTGTTGCTGAAAACCTAAATCATCAATTGCATTTTGCAATTGTCTGTTAAGGTTGATTTCATTAAAATTACTCATATTTATTGTTGTTTTTCATCTAGTTCCATCCACCTCATTTCCTTTTCGTCAATAAGGTTAATTATTTTGCCTAATCTTTCACTTTTCTCCATCATTTCTGCTAATGCAATATTAGGCATTTGTATGTTACTTTCAAGCTCTGACTTTTCTTTTTCCAAATCTTCAACTTCTTTCTCCAAATTAGTGTACTCAAATTGCTCATTAAAAGAAAGTTTCTTTTTAGGTGGTTTAGCTTTTGAATTTTGTTTTTCAAGATGCTGAATCTTTTTAAACTCTTTTTCTTCTGCTATTTCTTTTTCACGATATTGAGAATAGGTACAGTAATGATCCTCTATTTGTCCTTTTCCTGTAAATACAAAAAGGTGTTCCGTTAATTTGTCCATAAAGAACCTATCGTGTGATACCAGAATTAAACAGCCTTTGTATTGTAAAAGGAATTCTTCTAGTTTTGTTAAAGTAAGCAAGTCCAAATCATTGGTTGGCTCATCTAAAATCAAGAAATTAGGGTTTTTCATGAGTACAGTAAGTAAATACAACCTTCTTCTTTCCCCACCACTTAACCTTTTTACTTCAGTGAATTGCATTTCTGGGGTAAACATAAAATGTTCTAATAACTGTGAAGCACTTACTTTTCTATTATCTGACATTACAATAAACTCTGCAATATCTTTAAGTACCGTTATTACTCTTCTGTCTTCATCAGTGCTCAACCCTCCTTGTGTGAAATAACCATAATTGATAGTTTCTCCTACATTAATTTTACCGCTATCAGGATTTTCTCTTCCAGTTATAATATTCAAAAATGTACTCTTCCCTACTCCATTCTTTCCTAGTATTCCTATTCGCTCTCCTTTTTTGAAGGTATAGTCAAACCCATCAAGAATAGTTAAATCTCCAAAACTTTTTTTAATGTTTTTTAGTTCTAGGATTTTACCTCCCATCCTATCCATTTTCACATCAATATTCAGTTCTTGGGTTACTCTCTTGGAAGTAGCTTTTTTCTTTATTTTATCAAAGTTATCTATTCTAGCTTTTGACTTTGTAGTTCTTGCTTTTGGTGAGCGTCTTATCCATTCTAGCTCTTTCTTCATCAGCTTTTGTGCCTTTCCAATCTCTACATCAAAATTACTTTCTCGCTCAGCTCTTTTCTCTAAGAAATAGGAAAAATTCCCTTTATGATGATATAGTTTTCCTCCTTCTAATTCCATAATATTATTGCAAACTCGCTCCAAGAAATACCTGTCGTGAGTTACCATTAAAACAGTAATGTTTTGTTGTTGCAAGAATTTTTCTAACCATTCTATCATTGATATATCCAAATGATTGGTTGGCTCATCTAAAAGTAATATATCCGCATTTTCTAATAATAAAAGTGCCAGTGACAATCTCTTCTTTTGCCCACCTGATAAAGCACCTACTTTTTGCTGAAGATTATTAATATTAAATTTTGAAAGTATTTGCTCACTTCTCCTTTGATAATCCCAAGCATTTTCTTGCTCCATTTTGGCAGTAAGTTCTTCAACCAATTTTTCAGTTTGAGAATTTCCCTCTTGGCTATGATCTTCTACTGCTTTTTCATAATCCTTTACCAGAATGCTTATTTTATTATGCGCACTATTTATAAGTTCATTTATAGTTAACTTATCATCAAATATAGCATCTTGAGAAAGATAAGAAACCTTACATTCATTCCTGAAAATCACCTCTCCTTCATCTGAAGAATCTTGTCCTGCTAATATTTTTAGCATTGATGATTTCCCTGTTCCATTATTGGCAATTAGGGCAACTTTATCTCCTTTGGATAAGCCAAAACTAAGTCCTTCAAAAAGGATTCTTTCTCCAAAATTCTTACCTAAATTTTCTACTGCTAATAAATTCATAATGCACTATTTTTTCCAGCCAAGTAACCAGTTGTCCAAGCGGCCTGAAAGTTAAACCCACCGGTTACTCCATCAATATTTAATAATTCTCCTGCAAAGTAAATTCCTGGGTGGAGTTTACTTTCCATAGTTTGCATGTTTATTTCTGATAAATCTATCCCTCCGCAACTTACAAACTCTTCTTTAAAAGTTGTTTTCCCTTTCACTTCAAACTCATCATTTAAAAGCATATTTATCAGGCGGTTTTTATTCTTTTTAGCTAATTCATTCCAAATTTGATCTTCAGCTATTTCTAATTTATTCAACATAAAATGCCATAAACGTTTTGGTATTTCTATAGGATTGTGCTTGTACATTTGTTTCCTACTTGAAGTCATATTACTAAATTGACTTCTTAGCTCCTCTTCATTCATAGCTAACCAATTTACTTGGACACTAAAATTATAGTTTTGCTTTGCCAAATCCTGAGCTCCCCAAGCAGATAGTTTTAGTATTGCTGGTCCGCTCATCCCCCAATGCGTTATTAATAGAGGTCCTGTCTGCCTTAATTTGCTGCCTTTGATACTTGTGATTACATTTGGTACACTAAGCCCCATAAGTTTAGTTATTGGGTTTTTAGGCATATTAAATGTAAACAATGAAGGTACTGGGCTTACAATTTTATATCCCAACTTTTTCAACCAATCCAATCCACTTTCTTTTGGGCTTCCTCCACTTGCAATTATTACTTTATCAAAAAGAAGCGTTTCTCCATTAATGGATAGGATTATTCCGTTTTCACTAGGAGTTATTGCGGTAATTTTACTTTTATATGAAAGCCTGATGGCTAAATTTTCAGCTGTATTTTGTAATAGATCAACAATAGTTTGGGAACTATTACTTGAGGGAAACATTCTATTGTCTGCTTCTGTTTTTAAGGTTACTCCTCTGTTTTCAAACCAATTAACAGTATCGGTTGTAAAAAAGTGATTGAATGATTTTTTAAGCTCCCTTCCTCCTCTGGGATAATTTTTGATAAGTTGAGAAATACTAAAGGTTGCATTGGTAACATTGCACCTCCCCCCTCCTGATACTTTTACTTTTACAAGTACTTTATCTGTTTTTTCAAAGATAGTAACACTTGCCTGCGGGTTAGTTTCTTTTGCAGTAATAGCTGCCATAAATCCTGCGGCACCACCACCAATTACTGCTATTTTCATTATTTCCTTTTTACTTGATCAATCAGAGCTGCAACTAAAGAAAGCATCAATAATACCTGAGCTATAAAATGTTCTGATGGTACAGTAGTATAATCATTCAATGAAGATAATAAATACAAATTACTAGAACTTATAAGAATTATTGAAATAATGATAGTAATCATTTTTCTACCTGTAAGTTTTCTTACGAAAAAGGTTGTGACACCTAATAAGATATATATGTTTGCTAGGAACTGTTGATATAAGTATATAATTTCTTCATGTTCGTCATTCAAATGAATTGTCGACATTTCTTTAGTAAAAAATAATAAAAGTAAACCTACAGTAAAAAATAAAAAAGCATAAACTTTGAAAATTGTTTCTGTAAATGATCGTGTCTTAATTGAAGAAGGGGTTGATTTTTTTTTGTCGTTGTTCATGGGTAGTTTTTATGAAATTCAAAGATAACAAAAATGGAGGGTTTTATGCCTCCATTCTTAAATCTATATTTTATGTTGTTTATCTGTAGCTAATTTTACGCATTCTTAATGATTCTGGCGTAACTTCTAAATACTCATCAGCTTGAATGTATTCCATGCTTTCTTCTAATGAAAAATCAATTTTAGGTGCAATTACGATAGTTGCATCAGTACCAGATTTTCTCATATTAGTTAATTGCTTTCCTTTAATAACATTAATATCTAAATCATCTTCACGGCTATTTTCTCCAATTACTTGTCCTTTATAAATAGCTGTACCTGGTGAGATAAAGAATTTCCCTCTATCTTGTAATTTTCCAATTGAAAATGCTGTTGAACTTCCTGCTTCCATTGAAATTAATGAACCTTTCATACGCTCAGCAATTTCACCTTTATGTGGTCCGTACTCTCTGAATCGGTGTGTCATAATTGCATTACCAGCAGTAGCAGTAAGCATATTGTTTCTTAATCCGATCAATCCTCTTGAAGGGATGTCAAATTCTAAATGTTGTAAATCACCTTTTGGTTCCATTATCAACATATCTCCTTTTCTTTGAGTAACCAAATCAATCGCTTTACCAGAAAATTCAGCAGGAACATCAATAACTAATGTTTCCATTGGCTCACATTTCTTACCATCAATTGTTTTGTAAATTACTTGTGGTTTCCCAACTTGTAATTCAAACCCTTCTCTACGCATAGTTTCAATAAGTACTGACAAATGCAAGATACCTCTACCGAAAACATTAAATTTCTCCTCAGAAGTTCCATCTTCAACTTTCAAAGCTAAATTTTTCTCTAGTTCTTTATATAATCTATCTCTTAAATGACGAGAAGTACAGTATTTTCCTTCTTTACCAAAGAATGGAGAATTGTTAATTGTAAAAAGCATACTCATAGTAGGCTCATCAATAGAAATTCTTGGTAATTCTTCAGGGTTTTCTAAATCAGCTAAAGTATCTCCAATTTCAAAATCTTCAATACCAACAATTGAACAAATATCACCAGCACGAGCTGTTTTTACTTGTACCTTACCCATACCTTCAAATACATGCAATTCTTTAATTCTTACTTTCTTTCTTACGCCTTCAGCTTTACAAAGTATATAGTCCTTTCCTTCAACTAAATCTCCTCTGAAAATACGTCCAATTGCAATACGACCAACAAACTTTGAATAATCCAAAGATGTAATTTGCATTTGTGGTGTTCCTTCATTGTATGGTGCAGCAGGAATTTCAGAAATTACGACATCTAATAAAGCAGAAATGTCATTAGTTTTTTCTTTCCAATCTAAACTCATCCAGCCTTGCTTTGAAGAACCAAAAATGGTAACAAAATCCAACTGATCTTCAGTAGCATCCAAATTAAACATTAAGTCAAATATTGCATCTTGAACTAAATCAGGAGTACAATTTTCTTTATCTACTTTGTTTACAACAACGATAGGTTTTAATCCTAATTCAATTGCTTTACTTAGTACAAACCTTGTTTGTGGCATTGCACCTTCAAAAGCATCAACTAATAATAATACACCATCAGCCATTTTAAGTACACGTTCAACTTCTCCTCCAAAGTCAGCATGCCCAGGTGTGTCAATTACATTAATTTTTACATCCTTATAAGTAACGGATACATTCTTAGAAAGAATAGTAATTCCTCTTTCTCTTTCTAAATCATTACTATCTAATAATAATTCTGTTCTTTCTTTTCTTTCGTCAAGAACTTTACATTGGTCAATAATTTTATCGACTAATGTTGTTTTTCCGTGATCGACATGGGCAATAATTGCTATGTTTCTGATTGATTGCATATTAAAATTTTAGGCGGCAAAATTACTCTTATTTTTCTCTTATAAAAGAAAAGACCGACAAATGTCAGCCTTTTCTGTAATATTCAAATAATGATCTTATTTAACTTCCATTCCTCATGGTTGTTAATAGGTTTCTATTGATTAGTGATTATGACCTTTATGTAAGTCCTCATCTTCTTGTTTAACTCCCATTAACTCAACTTCAAAAATCAAAGTTGCATTTGGTGGTATCACTCCACCTGCACCTCTTTCGCCATAAGCTAAGTGAGGAGGAATAATGAATGTTGCTTTTCCACCTACCTTTAATAATGCAATTCCTTCATCCCATCCTGGTATTACTCTTCCTTCTCCTAAAGGAAACTCAATTGGAGAGTTTCTATCGTGAGAAGAATCAAATTTAGTACCATCAGCTAATTTACCTGTATAGTGTACAGATACTGTTTTTCCTGCAGTTGCTCTTGCGCCTACACCTTCTTTAATCATAAAGTAAGCTAAACCACTTTCAGTAAATGTAGCTCCTTCAGTTAATTTTTTCATTGACTGAGTAGATTTACTTGCTTTTTCAGAATTAGCTTTTTCAATTTCTGCTTGAGCACTTAAAAATATATTTTTAGCATTAAATGCTTTTGCTGCAGAACCCTCTCTAACAATAGTTACTGAAATCATTATATCATCTTGGGCAATAGCATTCACAACATCCATTCCTTCAACTACATGTCCGAAAACTGAATGCTTTCCGTCTAACCAAGATGTTTCTTTATGAGTAATAAAAAACTGTGAACCATTAGTAGTAGGTCCAGAGTTTGCCATAGATAAAATTCCTCCTTTGTCATGCTTTAAGTCAGGATGAAATTCATCAGCAAATTTATATCCAGGATCACCTGTTCCATTTCCATCAGGACAGCCACCTTGAACCATAAAGTCAGCAATTACTCTGTGGAATTTTAATCCGTCATAGTAAGGAGTCCCTATTTCTTTTTTATTGTTTTTCAATGTTCCTTCAGCTAGGCCAACAAAGTTAGCTACTGTAAGTGGAGTTTTTTCATATTCCAATTGGATTAGGATTTCTCCTTTAGTGGTGTTGATTTTTGCGTACATACCTTTTTCTAAATTTGATTTTGCATTATTGTTAGTTGTATTTTCTCTTTTATTGAAAATATTTTGTGAAAATGAGCTTAATGTTACAGCACATAGTATTGATAGGATTGTTATTTTTCTCATAGTTTAGTTTGCTTTATTTAGTTCAGATTTATATTCAGTTATTATTTTTTCAATTTTTGTAATCGTTTCATTTACTGAAAGTTCAGATATTCCACCTGAAGCATTCATGTGCCCTCCTCCGCTAAAATATTTATTAGCAATTCCATTTACTTTAAAGTCTCCTTTTGAGCGTAATGAAAGCTTAACCATTCCATCTTTTTCGGCTATAAAAATAGCGAATTTAATTCCTTCAATTGCTAATGCATAGTTAACAAATCCTTCAGTATCTCCTCTCTTAAATTCAAATCTTTTCAATTCCTCATCCGTTAACGAAATAATGGCAGCATTATTTTCTGGGTACAGTCTTAATTTTTCATTTAGACAATAACCAAGTAATTGTATTCTTGTAGCGGATGAGTTGTCATAAATTAAATCATGAATTTTATCGTTTTCAGCTCCTGCATTAATCAGTTCGGCAATTACATTATGCGTTTTTGCAGTAGTTGATGCGTATTTGAAACTGCCGGTATCTGTCATGATTCCCACATATAAACTTTCAGCAATTGCTTTATTAAGATAATTAGTCATATCCATAGCCTCCATTACCTCAAACACCATTTGAGCTGTAGAGCAAGCACTTGTGTCCGAAAAGATGATATCTGCAATATCCCTGTCTGGGTCTTGATGATGATCAATCATAACTTTGGTAGCATTGCTGTTTTTTATTGCATCAGCATAAGTTGCAATTCTGCTTAAATGACTAAAATCTAAAAGAAAAATTAGCTCCGCTTCACTAGTAATTTTATTAGCTTCTACCTCATTTGTATCATAAGTAATAACATCACTATTACCTGGTAACCAGTGTAAGAATTTAGCATACTCGTTAGGCGTTATTATTTGTACTTCATGCCCCAGTTGCTTTAACAAATGCAATAATCCTAATGATGAACCAATTGCATCTCCGTCAGGACCTTTGTGGGTTGTTATAACTATTTTTTTAGGGCTACTTAATAGTGCTTTTAGTTCTTGTGCATTTTTTGTCATAAGCTGCAAAAATAGTAAAAGAAATAATAGCTAGGATGGTAATAAATTCTAATTTTGCAGCCCTTAATAAATAAAACTTTAAAAGATGTCAAATATTACATTTACAATGATTAAGCCAGAAGCTGTTGCAGCTGGAAATACTGGTGCTATCTTAAACAAAATTGAAGGAGCAGGATTTAGAATTGTAGCTTTGAAAAAAGTTCATTTATCTAAAGAAAGAGCTAGTGAGTTTTATTCTGTACATAGTGAGCGTCCATTTTATGGAGAGTTGGTTGATTACATGTGTGAATTCCCAATTATGGCTGCTATTTTAGAAAAAGATAATGCGGTTGCTGATTTTAGAACCTTAATTGGGGCTACTAATCCTGCTGATGCTGCACAAGGTACAATTAGAGCTGAATTTGCTGAGAGTTTAGCAAAGAATGCTGTACATGGTTCTGATTCTGATGAGAATGCAAATATTGAAGCTGACTTCCATTTCTCAGCTGAGGAAAGATTTTAGTAAAATAACTTATGTTGTTACTAAGCAAAAGCTACTCGAAAGAGTAGCTTTTTTTGTTTATACTTATTGCTCTAGGAGTTTCAATAATCTATACACACGATTGAAGCTCTAAAACACAGAGCTGAAGCTCTATAACACAGGCTTTATGTCTATAAACACAGGCTTGAAGCAATAAAACACAGAGAGGAAGCAATAAAACACAGACTTTATGTCTATAAACACAGAGTTGAAGCAATAAAACTCAGGATTGAAGCAGTAAAACACAGGATTGTTGTCTATAAACACAGCTGTGAAGCTATAAAACACAAGATTGACGGCTACCTAATTACAACTAGAAGAATAGATTGCTTCATTACACTCGCAAAGACATTATTCAATAATAATGCGTTTTTCTAGCATACCATTATCATAAATGTAAAAGAGCAAGCCTTTTTTGTTAGGCTTACTTTCCCTACCTAAAACATCTACTATTTTAATTAGTTTTCTGTCATGATAATTTATTGGATTTTCATTTATTTCAGTATTAATACTATAATTTGCTATTGAATCCATTTTTAAAAGTAACATGTCAAAATCACCAGCTCCTATACTATTGGTATAGCCAGCCATTACATATCCGTTATCAATTGTTTGCTGAACAGAGTTAAAAGTTTCTATTCCTATTCCTCCATAATTTTTTGTCCAAAGTGTATCTCCATTTTCATTTGTTTTAACAATATATCCATTAAGATTACCATTACTGAAAGAATTTGATTGACCTACTAAAACGCAACCCCCATCATTAGTTATCCATAGACCATTTGCTGTTTCTTCCAAATTCCCACCATATGTTCGTGTCCACAGAGAGTCTCCAATTGAATCCAATTTTATAAGATACATATTTGATTCTGAACCAATACCATAACTATTGGTAGTTGCGGAAATAAAATAATTCCCCTGATTATCCTGTTTTATAGAAGAAGCAAAATCATCCATAGCACCACCAAAATATCTTCTCCATTGTTCAATTCCTGAGCTATCAGTTTTTACAATAATTACGTCTTTGTGTCTTGTTGAATCATAAAAATCAATATAAGTATATCCAACAATAATATATCCATTGTCATTAGTCTGTTGAGCAGAAAACCCATGACAGTATCCTGCTGAAGTGGGTTCACTAAAGGTAGTTTGCCATAATTTATTGCCAAGAGAATCTAATTTCATTAAAAGCATCCCAGACCCTACAATGCCCTGATAGTTGCCCGCAACTATATATCCACCATCATCTACTTGCTCAATATAATTCCCGTGATTAGCCCAAACTCCTTGGCTATAATTTGTTTGCCACAAAACATCTCCATTAATATCAGCTTTAGTAAATGTAATATCTGGTGAGTTGCTATTTATTAGGATATACTCATTATTACTAGTCGTATTAGCAAATACTGAAGGATATGGTTTTGTCCATTGTTCAATACCAAAATCATCAACTTTTACTAGATTAGTTCCCCCAATTATATAGCCTCCATCAATCGTTTGCCTAACGGATTTTGCTTCTTCAAAAAAACTGCTTCCATATGTTTTTTCAAATACATTCTGAGCTTCACTTTCAAAAGAAAAGTTAATAATAACAAACAAAAAAAATAATTTTGTTTTCATCTTTTTCTTAAACTTTATGAATTACATAAGTAACTACCCCCCAAACTTTAAAGTCCATTTCCTCAGTAATTTCAATGGGTGTGAAATTTTCATTCTCAGGCATTAGGTATAATTTTTTATCAGAAACATTTACCCGTTTTACAGTAAATTCATTGTCAATAACTGCTAACACGATACTTCTGTTTTCAGGTTCAATAGCTCTATCAACCAACATTACATCTCCACTTTGTATCCCAGCATCTTTCATACTCTCTCCTATCGCCTTTACACAAAAAGTGTGGCTAGGGTTTCTTACCAAATGATCATGCAGATTCAAATCCAAATCCATAGCGTCATCAGCAGGTGAAGGGAATCCTGCAGGCACACTGCCTTCAAAAAGAGAAATAGTATCCAGTTTATCCGTTTCTAAAGCGTAGAAAGCAAGTTCGTCAGTAGTTTTTATAGGTTTTAGTTTCATTGTAAGTGAATCGTATGAGTTTATTTTAAGACTATATCTTTTAGGAATGGCTTTCCTAATCGGTTGTTTATTTGTTGTAAGAGTTCTGTTTTTTTGTAGCTTAATTCATTACGCATGGGTGCTGACTTTAGTTTAACATACAATATGCCTTTGTATATTTTCCTGTCAATGATATATTTAATTAAAGCCTCTCCCATTATGTCATCCCAAATAGCCAAAGCATCTAATTCATCAAGCTTACCCGATAGCTTTGGATTTTTCATTAGCTTCCTTATGATGTCACCAACATTATGTGTGTTTTTACCTCTCATTATATTGTGGATCCATTTTCAATTTTAAATATACTATAAGGAATATTAGCTTTCGTTAAAATCTCCTCACTCCTTTGCGCATGGGTATCGGTAATAAAAACCTGCCCGAAAACCCCTTTATTTACAAAGCTAATTAATTTTAAAACTCTGTTGTCATCTAACTTGTCAAATATATCGTCCAACAAAAGAATAGGTTTAAACCCAATTTGATTTTTAATAAACTCAAACTGTGCAAGTTTTAAGGCAATTAAAAATGATTTTTGTTGTCCTT
>Ga0308025_1000464_pt1 | contig 21175 bp, 16 predicted proteins | sample Neamet422_FD_201298 | JGI IMG/M metagenome (GOLD analysis project Ga0308025, IMG submission 201298) | Marine microbial communities from water near the shore, Antarctic Ocean - #422 | ecosystem: Environmental > Aquatic > Marine > Unclassified | place: Southern Ocean | collected 2014-10-03
TTGTGAGGTTGAACGACTTTTTGTTGAGAGGATGAATGTTCCAGGTGCTGTTACATCAGGTTTGAGTCTACCATCATCAGTTGGCCCTCGACTAGAAAATGCAGCCATTCCCTCAGTATTATTTGCGATTTTATCTGAATAAATTGGGTCGGTTGGGTAATCGCTTGGCCACCATTGGCCCCATTCGCTGGAAATTGTGCTTCCACGATTATTTTCAGATGCACCGACAGTTAGTACATTCTTTGCAGTTGCAGGCGCACCCATACTATCGAGGTCTATTTCTCCGTCACTGTCACCGTCTCCCCCTTCATTTGCAGCTGCGAATAGAATCAGTAAACCAGAATGATTTCTAGCAGAGTAATCTGATTGCATTGAATTAGTGGTATACTGTCCTGCAACCGGTGAACCCCATGAATTGGTGTGAATATTCGAGCCATTAGCCACAGCATCATCAAACATATCAGAAAGGTCATCAGGTATTCCCATCAAAGTATAATCATCGGTATATCCATAATTATTCTCGGTAGCAGTTGTCCAGTCTGTCCAAACTTCTGTTGCTTGCATGTAAAGCCTGGCTTCTGGAGCAATTCCCTTAATCGAACCAGAGGACTGGGTTCCATCTCCCAATACCGAACCTGAAACGTGAGTCCCATGTCCACTATCAAGATCTGCTGCCCCGTCATTGTAAGGGGCGTTGACATAAGATTGGGCAGCAGGTGGTATTCCATAGGAATGAATCCCTACAATGTGGTCTCTCAAATCAGGATGCATATTGCTGTTATTGATTCCATTATCCAATCCTGTGTCTGCAACAGTAACGATAATTCCGCTTCCATCTAATGAATTCCAAGCAGAATTTATTCCTGCCATTTGAGTAGCATTACGTAGAACAGTTGCACCGATTACATCGTCTGCTTCATCGTTTAGTAGGATTCTTTCAAATTTAGGTTCAATCCATTCAACTTCAGATTGTTGGATTAACCAATCAACACCACTGGTTTTAATCTCTATAGTAGCCCACCGCCAACTGTGATCTAATACCTCAATATCTCCTCGATTTTCAATACCTTCAGGTAAATCATCTCCCGAAAGAACTAGATTGACCACACCCATTCCTTCAGTAATGAACCAAGACTCCATCTCACCCTTAAGTGATGGTAATAGGTCTGGATGAAGTTTGGAAGACGGTGGCATCTGTATCATTCCATTAACCTCCATTTTCGCTAATTGAGAAGGAGTTTGGCCGTTGAGTTCACAATGGAATGCCGAAGATGGAAGGAATGACCAACATTCAACACCTGCGGCTGCAAGTTCATGCACCCACTCTGATGGAACTGGGTATTCATGTGTTAATATCCAAAATCCGAATTGTGGATACTCCGGGATTAGTTCAATTGGAATCGATTCTATATCGCCATTTTTCAGTCCAATTGTCTCTGTGTCGATGCTTTGGGGTTGCCAAGCAGCAACTGAGGAAAACGAAGAAAGAATCAGTAGGACGACCAATGCCATTGCACGCATGTTACCATGTTACAGCAAGTGGGCGATGAAGGTTTTCATGTTACGCAAGTTCATAGTATGGGTCTCTGACGGATAAATATGGGAGCAGGACACGCTAGGGCCACGCAGTACGACCATCTTACTCCAGAGGATTTAAATGACCAAAAAGTCGAAGTCCTCGGCAAACAAATTTGGCGGGTAATTCCTTATGCTTTAAGTTACAAAAAGCGGGCACTGACTGGTATTGCGGCAAATGGTGTTGCCCGATTCGCAGACCTATTACCATTCGTATTCATCGGTTTCGCAGTAGACTTCTATTCAGGTAATGACACAGAAGGTTTCTTTGGAGGAATGAGAGATTTCCTTGACCATACTCTTTTCCCATTATTTACCGAGAATTTAGCAATTGGATATGGGGTACTAATTTTCCTCGGTTTTGCAAGTCTTGCTATATTCCAAGGAATCAGTGAATACTGTTGGCAAACACTTGGCTACAAAGTTCAACACGACCTGCGCCTAGATGCAACTCGTTCGTTAATTGACATGGAGGCATCATACTATGATTTACGCCAAACAGGTCAACTGATGAGTGTCCTATCTGCAGATGTAAATCAATTAGAGGATGTGATTAGCGATGCATCAACCTCGATAATTCGAATTGTTGTAACATTTGGTACCGCATTTCTAATTTTGGCATTGATGAGTTGGAAGTTAGCCGCAGTACTCTTTTCTCCACTAGTGTTTATCATTCCTTTAGTCTACCTCTTTTCGACTAGAGTTCAGAGGAAATACCGACAGCAAAGAGAATCAACTGGAGATATTACCGCTGTTTTGGAGAACATCATTTCAGGAATTGGAGTGGTTCAAGCTTACAATGCTCAAGAGTGGGAAGCAAAGAGAGTAGATAGAGAATCTACGGCTTACCGTGAGCAAGCGATCAGTGCAAGTAAAGATAGAAACAGGTATCTTCCAGGACTCTATGCAATTGCAGGAGTTGCTTTTGGTCTGTTGGTTACAGTGGGCGGATACTTGACTAAGTCAGGCGATATCACAACTGGTCAATTAGTTACTTTCCTATTGATTTCAACACGAATGACAATGCCTATGTTCATCTTTGGAATGCTTGTCAATCAATTACAGAAAGGTGAAGCAAGTGCTCGTAGAGTATTCTCATTGGTCGACCTCGAACCAACTATCACCGATAAACCGGATTCTAGGGAATTGGATGGCCCGATTACCTCGGTGGAATTCGATGGTGTACATTTCACATATCCGGGAACTTCAACTAAGGTATTAGCAGGGATTTCATTCAAAGCAACCTCAGGTCAATTCCTTGGCGTGATGGGTCATACAGGGGCAGGTAAGACCACGATTTTGAAATTGCTAATGCGCTATTATGAACCGCAAGAAGGAAGAGTTCTTGTCAATGGAGTCGATGTCCAAGACCTAACTCTAGATTCTGTACGTGCGGCAATGGGCTTTGTAAGTCAAGAGCCATTCCTATTCTTTGGCTCACTGAAGCAAAATGTAGCATACAATCGAGATGCAGATGACGAGGAAATAATGAACGCTCTAGAAATGGCAGGGGCTGCAGAATTTGCCAGGGACTTTGAACATGGACTAGACACCATGGTTGGCGACAGAGGTACCAAACTATCTGGTGGTCAAAGAGCACGCGTTTCATTGGCACGGGCTTTACTCAAGAACCCAAGTTTGTTGGTTCTTGATGAAGCATCCAGTGCATTGGATGCTGAAACAGAGAAGAGGATCCAAGAGAATCTATTGGCAAGTGGTGACGAACGCACTACAATCGCTGTAGCGCACAGGTTGTCTACAATTCGTAATGCGGATGAAATCATCTCAATGGTTGATGGTGCAATCGTTGAGAGAGGAACCCATGATGTATTGGTTGCAAATGGCGGAGTTTATTCTAGCCAGTGGCAAATCCAGACCGGTGAATTGTGAGCCATTTATTGGAAATTATCCCGAAGTTTCGACTTTCTTACGTCGTTTTTCTTCGAGGTCAGGAGCGAACCTTTTGTCACCCTGAATAATGACCATTGAGATTAGTAAGAATAAGGGGAATCCTACTACGATTGCCCAAACCGATAGAGATAGATTGTACATGCTTTGGCTTTCAAAAATTTCTGCAATAATGATTATTGCAATTACCAAGACCACTCGAAACAAAGTCAACCAACTTCGAATCATCAACCAAATTTCTCTAGCATCATCCGATTCATCAGGCGCATTGATTCTATCTCGGAGAGACTGCGCCATACAAAGCCCTGACTCAGGCCCTGCTTAATGTTAGTCAAGCAGTACGTATTCTATCGTCTATCTGTTCACCTACACCAGCGCTTCCACCGGTGCGACGAATCTCACGCCATGCTTTGTTTACGCCTGCACCATATGCAACATGTGCAAGGAATACAAAGAGAGGCGCCAAAAATACAGTTCCAATACTACGATGAGGGCTGGTACCAATTGCTGCACCGAGCCAAGAGATTGCGATATAGATTCCAGCAAGTCCAACAGGAATGTGGAATGCGATTCTAGATATGTCCCAATCTCCAGCCAAAGTGAACCACGAATCTGCTGCAGCACCACCGGTGACTGCACCGAATATTGCGCTAATAGTTGCCGCGATAACCAACCATGGGAAGCAACCGATTGCAGTGTGAGACCATTCTGAGATTTCTGGCCAGCGCTTGTTAGCAACCATTCTAGTGTAACCGTAATTACGCATTTGCTTGATGTATGGTTTGAATGGGCGGCGTCTACGATGAGGCATGACATTCTCAGGGTCAATGAATAATTTGTGACCTGCACGCTGAATCTTAGCATCTAGCACAACATCTTCAGCGCCGATACATCCATCTTCAAAGAATCCGACTTCACGTAGGTTTGCCATCCTGTGAGCACAATTAACTCCTGGGTTGTGAGTGATCGGTACGAGTTTTCCTTTTGGCTGTGCGCCATAGCGTGTCCCTGCGGTCATGAACTTGGTACAGAATGCAACATCTGCACACTTTGCTCCAAATGGGTCTTCATCAGGTGCAAAATTAGGTCCGCCTACAGCTCCAACTTCTGGGTCAACGAACCAGCGAACCAATTTCTCTACCCAATCTAAGGGGGGAATTGTATCATCATCTGTGAACAAAACCAAATCATGGTCCATTTGTTCGAGAGCGAAATTACAAGCATTTGCTCTATTACGAGAAGGGTCATCTATCCAAGTGGCTCCATATTTCTCACAAACTTCTTTTGTGTGGTCCTTTGATTTAGAATCTGAAATAACAAGTTCAAAGTCGGTATAGGTCTGTTTTGATAGCCGACCTAGTACAATATCCAATTCATCTGCATTATTGATGGTCGGAATTAGAACCGCTACCTTGTAGGGTTCTCCGTCTTCCCTGAGTACTGGCGCAATATCTGCCATATACGGGCCATCCCACACACCTTCATGAATCCATCTCAATTTTATGTGGTATCGTAATTCTACTGCAAAGGCGCGCATTTAGGGTACTTGTCCAGTTAAAAGGTTCATAAGCCTCCAAATGAGCAAACAAGGTATAGGGTGCTCTCATGTTGAACGTCACAGCTCGTCAAGAACTCATGCGAACCATAGTTGAAACACTTGGTGTCGTAGTTGAAGAGGCAAGACTAGATTTTGCAGAAGATGGATTATCGGTAAGGGTTGTAGACCCTTCTCATGTAGCCATGATCAAGATGGAGGTCGATAGTGCGGCTTTCGAAACTTGGGAAGTCGATGAGACTAAACTAGGTCTTGAAATGAGGAAACTAAAGGATATTCTCAGCCTGGCAACAGCAGACGACATGGTTGAACTTGCATACAATGATGAGTCCGGCCAAGCAACAATTAACATTGGACGTATCGATTTGAAATTGCGCCCTCTAGACAATACCACCCTAAACCCTCCAAATGTTCCATCGCTAGAACTTCCTTGTGGAGTTACTATTGCAGGTTCCGACTTCGGACAAGCACTGCGTGCCGCACGCCAAGTCGGCGATTTGGTAAACCTGTCACTAACCGAAACGACATTCTCGGTGAATGTCAATGGTTCAACCGATTCAGTGCACGTTGAGTTCTCTAAGGATGAATTAGTCGCAATCGATTGTAGCGAAGCAGCACGTTCTCAGTATTCACTAACATATCTTATCCCAATGACTAAGATAATGCAAGGAATTCCGAATGTCAACTTAAGATTCGGTGAGAATTTCCCACTGATGATTACTTTCGATTTCGCAGATGGTGCAGGCCACGTTGAATATTTCCTTGCACCAAGAGTTGAAGGCGACTTCTGATACCAATCTAATTGGTAACGAAGTATAGGCAATGATTGTCTTCTAGGCCGTGTAGGTCAATTTGTTCTTCAATAGTTAGTCCCGCATCTTCAAGTTGTGCTCGAACATTGTTGAATACTTCTTTTTCCCCACTGTCAGTGTATCTTTCAGATGCTGCTTTGAGAGAGAGTAATCCCTTTCCACCAGGTTTGAGAAACCGCTTTACAGCATTGATGAAGATTTCAGCTTGTCCTGCTTGGCTTACATCTTGCAACAACCAGTCTACCTTCCTCGCCACCATAACACCCCATACAGAGTGCTTTCTTGCATCTCCAAGTACAGGTACTAGGCCTGGGCGGAGTGTCGAGAGATGAATCAAATCTCTTAGACAACGAGGGGATAGGTCAACTGCAATGATTCGACCATTCTTGTGATTTTCAGAACCACATACTTGGTCATGGATATGTGATAGAGATGTTCCGTGGCCAGCACCAAGGTACAGACAAGTGTCACCTTCTTGTGGCATCAAGTCGTATTGGGTTTTTCTTGCTCGTGACAAAGCCGCTCCTAGTTTAGAGCGAGTGGGGTCCCAGCGTCTGTATTCAACACCACTGAATCGACGGAGCGATTCACCGTATTGCGACCGTTTAGGGACTGCGTTAAGTGTCCAAATCGCTCTGCCATCGATCATGACAGCCCATGAGAGTCGGCGCATTCTTGCCATAATATCACCTATTTGGGGGACTTGAATTTTCACTACGAATAGTTTCAACCCTTTCTGCTACAGCGTCGAATGCTTCTTGGCTCCACTTTGCGCCACCAAATTCATCACACCGAACTGCGATAGTTGCCTTTGCAGCAACCGTTCTTGAAATTTTACCTCGTATCCATCGTGGCGAACGAGATATCCAAGGATGCATGAATATGTGACCGTGCTTAGGTGACGGTGACCCAGTTTTCAAATGGTTAAAGAACGCCTTCTCGGCCCCTAGAATTTGCATTGTTCCAGCAGGCAGTCTTGCTAATCTAGCACGGCCATGCGCCTCAACACACAACCTGGCTGCAAGAATTGGTCCAAGTAAACCTGCGAGTGAGGGTAGGTGCTCTGAAGCAAGTTCGCGCACAACATCTTCCATACTCTCTAATCTATTTTTGATTTCTAATACACTTTGAGCCCAATCGTGTAGGCTATCCCATTCAGCATCTGTAGGGCCGACCGGTGGCATTCCAATGCCTATGGCACCCGCTAACTCGGTTAGGTTCGCTGAATCGATGACTTTTCTAGCAAGTCCACTTCTATCTCTCTCAAATCTTGCTTCAGGTAGGAATAGGCCAACCCATTCTACTAAACGCCCTTCGATAGTGATGAATGCTGCTCTCAATTCATCTGATGCTCTCAGAATATGTTCTAGTCGGCGGTCAGGGTCTCCTGCCGCAGCATCAACCCCTCTCTTGGAAAGTAAAATTGCAGCACGGTCTAGTGCATTTAATGCTTCATCACTTGGTATTGGCCAATCAGCATCGGGTAGATTCTCATCACCATGAATCAAAACTTTTGCATCAGGGAACCTTTCCGAAAGCAGCTCTGCTTCAGGCGTCAACGCTGCATGCGCTATCATATCCATCCGTGAACATACAGCGTCGGTATCTTTCCAACCCTCCCATTCTTCAACATCCATGATGTTGCCATTTGAGTCGGAGACCGCCGCAGATCTCCAGTCATACCAAAGCCACATATGGTAGTCCAAAAGGACCCCACTGATGAACCAATTGCTGCTGGAATGTTACAAATATTGATATGTGGGGTCGTGTCACCTGTTCCTATGTTCTGCCCAGAATGCGGTACGCTGGCATTCCCTAAACCCTCTGGTGACATCAATTGTGCCAATTACAAATGTGGTTATCAGGGGCCTCAAAATCCGAAATACAAGAATGTTCAATCCTCTACTAAAGCCAAAACTAGAGTCTATGAAGTGATCAAAGATTCAGATGAGTTGAAGGGTGTTCTAACCATTGGTGATTACCTCTGTCCAGTTTCAAAGTGCGAAAGTAATGAAGTTTATGCTTACCTTGAACAGACTCGGGCTTCTGATGAGCCCGAAACACGAATGTTAAACTGCAAGGCTTGCGGTAAGGCTTGGAGAGAATTCTGAAGTGATTATGTATGAAACTGCAAGTGCTGTTTGCTTGCTTGATACTAATTATGCCAGGTTGCATATCCGAAGAGAAAAAATCTGAAGAAGAGATTACTTTCAACGGTCGTGATTTGAAAGGAAGTCCAACTTACAATTTCACATTAGAATCTGCAGATGGTGAATTGTGGAATTTGGGCGAACATCATGGAAAAGTTGTGATTTTAGTATTCATGTTTACCCGTTGTGACAATACCTGTCCAGTCACCAGCCAGAATGTCAAGATGGTTCAAGAACAGTTGACTGCAAGTGAATTGGAAAATATTTCTATCGTATCTGTAACCGTAGATTGGAAAAATGATTCACCTTCCAAATTACAGAACTGGACCACAGATAGAGGTTATGATTGGCCTCATTTAACTGGTAGTGAAGAAGCTCTGAATGAAGTGTATAAGGCATATGGCGTCGGACCATTTGAAGTAGAAGATGATTCTGATGAAGGGTATACAGTAGCCCATACAAGTCCAACTTACATTCTTGATACCGACCTCTTGGGACGAGTAGTCTGGTCGGATTATGATTTCCCACAAGACCTATTTCTCGAGGATGTTAGAACTGTACTCGAGAATTACTGATTATTTTTGACAAGATGAACACCAGAATGTTGAGCGTCCACCTTGGACTAATCTCTCAATAATCCCACCACAATTACAGTCTGCTCCTTCTTTGTCATAGACTTTGAATTGATGTGTGAAGTAACCGAGAGTTCCATCAACTCCGGCGAAATCTCGTAGTGTTGAGCCTCCTGCTTGAATCGCTTCAGCCAAGATTATTTTGATTTCATTAACCAGGGTTTCACATTCTTTCATCGTAATTGTATTCGATAGGCGAGTTGGCGAAATATGGCATCTGTTCAATGCTTCACACACGTAGATATTGCCTACACCCACCACTACTTTTTGGTCGAGGATGCATATCTTGATTGGGCTTTTTCTTCTTTGTAATTTTGCATATAGGTCAGAAGCAGGCCATTCCTCCAACGGTTCTGGGCCAAGATGGTCGAGTAATTTGTGAGATTTACCTCGGTAAATATCGATGACTCCAAATCTGCGTGGGTCATTGTAAACCGACATGCTGCCATCATCCAAATAGATCACCACATGGTCATGCTTGCCCTCACAGTCACTTGCATCCAAGGTCCATTTGCCACTCATTCCGAGATGTGAAAGTAAAATGTCCTCACTATCAAGGTCGATTAAAAGATACTTAGCCCGTCGTCTAATTGCAGTAATTGTTCTTCCAGTAAGTCGACTTTCCAAATCTTCAGGGAAAGGAAATCGTAGCCCAGCACGTCGTAATTCTACGCCATCTATTCGCTTACCAATCCAAGAGCGAGAAAGTCCGGTGCGGACAGTTTCGACTTCAGGAAGCTCTGGCATGTCTGGTTGGTTTCACTCGACATCAATAGTATTGATGTGTCACAGTCCTGATAATTTGTAACCGGTCCAGACAGCCAATCCTATCATCAGAACACCAGTGGTTACCTTCAAACTCCGTTGATTGCTCTCTATTTTTGTCAACATTACCGAGTTGGATAATACAAGTGCAACCAGTACATACCAAACCATGTCAATGGTCATACCCATGCCAGCAATCACCCATTTTGTTTGATCTGACATATCTGGGTCAAGTATACTAGAAAGTACTGCTAACATGAATACTGCAATCTTAGGGTTGAGAAATGCAATGAAGAATCCTTCGAAAAACCCTTCTCGCTTTCCTTCAGATTGTTCGATTACTTTCGACTTATTGCGAATCATTCCAATTCCGAGGTATAGCAAAAATAATCCACCAATGATTTGCATTAATATGAATATATCTGGATTGTTTTCCATTATCACAACTAATCCGAATACGGCAACGGCCGCATAGAATCCAAAGCCAAGGCCATGACCAACAGCACATGCTAGTCCCCTGCCCCTTCCACCAATCATAGTGTTGCGTAAAATGACTGCTAAAGATGGACCGGGTAAGGTTGCACCGAGAATAAACATCACGGCTGCTGCGGAAATAGCAGTTAAGTCCACACCTCTCGCAAAGTGTCAGTGACCATGACCTTTCTGTAACATCAACCAAAGAAAGTGATTGTATGAGCGCCTAGTCTCTTTTCCGTTTCCATAGATGCACGGTCCATTTGTGCTCTAATGCCTACATGGTCTAGAACAATTACAGTTGCCTTAACCAAGGACTCTGCTGCGGTTGGACGTTGTTTGGTACCTTCTCTCGCCATGAATAGAACATATCTCTACTATGCCTATTTACCTTTGTCTATTTGCATCAAAAATATTCATTCAAGGTAAATGATGTAATCTTGTGACTGGTTTACAGACGGTGAGTCCATAAACGAGCGGCAGCCGGACCGAAACATGTCCCGTGAACTCATCAGCGTAGAGGCTGTCGACCGTTCATTTGGCGCAGTCACCGTATTGGAGGACATTAATCTCTCAGTAATGGAAGGTGACCGTATTGGAATCGTTGGCCACAACGGTGCTGGAAAGACTACACTGCTCAATACAATCTCAGAACGAAAACAGGATGTGGGAGATATTGAATTCGCTTCAGGAATCCGCATTGCATACCTCACACAGATTCGCGATATCGATGAAGATTCAACAATTGAAGAAGAATTATCGCGTAAAGGTCGTCAATTTCAAGAGTTAGAAGAAGAGATTGCAGCAATCGAAGCCCAGATGGTCGACCCTTCATTTTACGAAGGTAACTGGCAACCAGTAATGGAACGCTATTCTGAACTCCAAACAATGTTAGGCGTATCAGGAGGATCCAATGTTGCAAATATCGCTAAGGCTATCTTAGAAATGCTAGGTCTAGATCAACATCCAATGGATATGAAAGTCAGCAAACTTTCAGGTGGAGAGAAGGCGAAACTTGCACTAGCTCGCCAACTGGTTGGTCTAGCAGGCGTCGATGTTATCTTCCTCGACGAGCCTACAAACCATTTGGATATCGAGACCACAGAGTGGCTTGAAGAATTCATCAATGAGTTCGTAGGTGCCCAACTAATCGTATCCCACGACAGATATTTCCTTGACCAAGTATGTACTAGAATTGTCGAAATAGATAATCTCCGCAACTGGAATTACAAAGGCAACTATTCCGAGTTCCTAAAGCAAAAAGAGAAGTTCTTGGCAGCACTTGATGACAGAATCAAGAATGTTGAGAAGAAAATTGGCCACACTCAAAATGCTCTGCGTTCGATGAAGTCGGCTAACAAATTCGACAAGTCGATTTCAGCCAAGCACAAGATGATTGAGAGAATGCAACAAGAACTCAAAGGACTATACGGGCGTAAACCAAAACAACGCAAGGGCTTACGATTCAATCTTGAAGCCGCAGATAAGTCGAGTAATGATATCATTCAATTCCTTGGCGCCTCTAAGAGATTCGAAGGATTAAAGCGCCCAATTTTGAGCAACCAAGATTTGGAGATATCTAAGGGAGACAGGATTGGAATTGTTGGTGGAAACGGTCAAGGTAAGACCACTCTTCTGAAACTGATTACAGGTGATGAGAAAATCGACTCGGGCACTAGAGACCTTGCGCCTGGTGCTATCATTGGTTATTATCACCAAGACCACCGAACTCTAGATTTCAAACTCAATGCAGTCGAACAGGTCGAGATATTACGCCCGGATATGACCTATGGCGAAGTCCGTGCAACATTAGGAAGATTCCAGTTTGCTAAAGAACAGGTTTCAACCCCTCTTGGCAAACTATCTGGTGGCGAAAGAGCACGTATTGCTCTGTTGAAAATCCTACTTGAAGAAAACAATCTACTTCTTTTGGACGAACCAACAAATCACTTAGACATGGATGCTAAAGAGACACTTGAAGGTTCTTTGATCTATTATGAAGGAGCGATAGTAACCGTAAGTCACGATAGATGGTTCCTAGACCAAGTCGTTAATCAGATTTGGGAATTACAAGATGGAATCGTCACTAAATATTACGGAAATTATACCGATTACATCAGGAAGAAGAAGGGTCTTCCTGCACTTGTGGATGGAGAAGAACCGGTCCTGTGATCAGTGCTCTTGAAAGATAAGGCGGAATATCATCGGCTACCATTCCTGGCCCGATTTCATCACCTGCAAGGTTACCTGCGGTTCTCATCAAGTGAACTGCCAATCTGGATGCAGACCAAGGCGTCAAGCCAAGCCCCAGTAGGCCACCGACGCATCCTGCAAGCAGGTCGCCGGTACCACCCATCGACATGCGCGGATTTCCACCTGTACCTATCCCTCCGCGCCCTGCAGAGCCTACGATGATATCTTCTGCTCCTGTACGAATAACCACACGTCCTTCACCTGAACCTGCCAACAAATCAGGAACTGACTCGATATCTCCAATCCAATTTTCTAATTCTCTTTGGTGCGGTGTGACAACTCCTGACAATTCTTCTGGCCATCCTTTGAGCGCTTTAATCGCATCAGCATCAATCACTTTTGGAATATTTGGTGTCGCCTGAATCAGCATTTTTACTGCTTCAAGCGAAGCAGGGTCATCTCCCATTCCCGGACCGATAACCATTGCTTGAACCCCTCTTCCTGACAAACATCGTTCGACTAATCCTGATACATCAGTGATTATTTCTTCATCAACCATCGCTTCTTGTATTAATTCACTAGGCCATTTAGCCCTTGCAGCAGCCGCTTTTGGCATTGCTACATGAACCAAATCAACCCCCATTCTGGCAGCAGCCATTCCTGAAAGTATTGGAGCTCCATGATATGGTCCACCGCCAACAATCAGAACTCTTCCTCTATCCCCTTTGATCTGACCTTCAACAGGGTGAGGGTACCGCAGTAAATCTCCAGGCCCGGGGTCTAGAGTTTCCTCTGGCCAGCCGATTGGTGCGATGAATAGATCACCCACCTCTGGTAATAATTGTCCATTCTCTCCGACCATGTTGGATTTTGGTGCCTCGAAGGTCACAGTTCTAAATGCATTAAATGAGATTCCAGTGCCACACCCAGATGGCATATCACATGCCAATACCATCGGTCTTCCTGGAATTGATTCCATAAGTCGAATGACTTCTCCACGAGGTTTCCCGTAAGACCCAGCCCCTAGTAGGCAATCTACGATAACCGCAGGTGCGACTTCAGGAAGTGAGTCCGTAGTGAAAACCCTACCTTTCCAACTATCCCTAGCACGCTGTGCCAACGGGTTTTTTTGTTTATCATGGGTCGCTACCACACAGCAATCATCGAGCATAGTTGCAAGTTTGAAACCATCACCGCCATTATTTCCGGGACCGCATAGAATCCAAATCGGAAGGGGTGCGCCTTCCAGAGCATTGGCTAGATGTTCTGCGGCAGTATTCATCAATTCATCCATATTTGCACCTAATGCTGCAGCATTAGAATCGAGGATTGCGACCTCTTGAGGAGACATAATCCATCGGGGTCGCATACAACTCGCACTAACTTCCCGGCTTTTCATTTCAACGGTATCGTGATGAACGAATGTATACTCCGTAGGAGCATGTCGGAGGAGGCGCCAGTGTTCAGCACCAGCACGGGACCAGTGCGCATCATCACCGCAGCAAGCCTATTCGATGGTCATGATGCTGCAATAAACGTCATGCGTCGTTTGATTCAAACCAGCGGTGCAGAAGTAATTCACCTTGGACATGACAGATCTGCAAAAGAAGTAGTAGATTGTGCAGTACAAGAAGATGCACATGCAATCGCTTTGACTAGTTATCAAGGTGGACACATGGAGTATTTCACCTACATCCGTGAACTGTTGGATGCGGCAGGATGCGAACACATTCGCATCTTTGGTGGAGGTGGAGGTACAATCACTCCTCCCGAAATTCGTGATTTACACAAGAGTGGCATTTCCAAAATCTATTCTCCCGAGGATGGGCGAAAGATGGGCTTGATGGGCATGATTCATGATTTGATGGGAACTGCAAGTGAAGTTAACTTGATTGCAAGTGACCGAATAGGTAGCCTAGATGGGCCAATTACGGCAGATGATATGGCTAAGGTTGGACTATTGCTTACTCTTTCTGAATCAGCTAGTGCTGATGACTTTGCAACAACTTTGGCTAAGGTGCGCTCTAATGATGCAGATGTTCCAGTGATTGGTTTCACAGGTACAGGCGGTGCGGGTAAGAGCAGTCTTCTCGATGAACTGATGCTACGAATTCTTCGTGATAATCCTGACAAGAAAATCTGCTTGCTATGTGTTGACCCAACCCGTAAGCGAACTGGTGGAGCGCTACTTGGTGACCGTATTAGAATGAATTCTCTTTACAATAATAATCTCTTCATGCGTTCGTTAGCAAGCCGTGGAAGTGGCTCAGAGATAAGCGCAAATCTTGACCGAGCAATCGAGGCAGCCAAGGCTGTTGGATTTGATATGATATTCTGTGAAACAAGTGGAATTGGTCAAGGCAGTGATGCGATTACTACCGTCTCCGACCGTTCACTGTACGTGATGACCGCAGAGTTCGGTGCACATACTCAGTTGGAGAAAATCGAGATGCTCGATGTTGCAGACCTTGTTGTTCTAAACAAGTATGAGAAGCGAGGTAGCGAAGATGCTCTACGAGCAATTCGCAAGCAAGTTAGGCGTAATCGAAACATGTTCGAGGCAGAAGATGCAGACCTTCCGGTTGTTGCAACTATCGCTAGCCAATTCGCAGATCCAGGAGTTGATGTCCTTTGGCAGAAACTCGCAACTATGGTTGGCTTTGAATCGAGTGAGCCGATTGGTATAATCGGTGAACGCAAGGGGGTAATTCCTCCAGAGCGTATCCATTACTTGTCAGAGATTGCATCAGTAATCCGTGATTATCATGCACATAACGGTACAGTTTCCGAGAAACTCCGCACTATCCAGCATCTTGAATCTGCCAGCAAAGAGTTACCAGCAATCAAGGCCGAAGTCGATGCACATCTTGTGGAACTCCGTGAAGAAATCACAGAAGCAAAACAAATTGTAGCCGACTTTAGAGATCTAGCAAAACAGTATTCTAGCGGCGAATACACCTACTATGTTCGTGGAAAACCATTCACAGTCTCAACCGTGACTGAATCACTATCACATCAGATGATACCTCGTGTAGCTCTTCCTAAGTTCAGGGACGATGGCGACATGTACAATTGGATTAGTAGGGAGAATGCACCAGGTCACTTCCCGTTCACTGCAGGAGTATTCCCCTTCAAGCGAACCGATGAATTGAGTGCGCGTATGTTCGCTGGAGAAGGAGAAGGTGAGAGAACCAACCGTCGATTCCATCTCCTCTCCCAAGGCCAAGATTATGTCCGTCTATCAACCGCTTTCGATAGTGTGACTTTGTATGGCCGTGACCCAGACCGCCGTCCTGATATTTGGGGTAAGGTTGGTAATTCGGGAGTATCTATTGCTAGTATTGATGATGCTAAGCGATTGTATTCAGGATTCGATTTGTGTGATGCTAACACTTCGGTTTCGATGACTATCAATGGCCCTGCTCCAATTATTCTAGCTTTCTACCTTAATGCAGCAATCGACCAACAGGTCGAGAAGCATTTGCAACTCAAAGTAGATGCTAGTGGCTATCGTGGCGATTTACCAGAAGGCCATGATGGATTTGGACTTGCTACTGTTGGAAAGCGTGGTGATGCGCTGGTTGATGCCAAAACATATGCCGAAATCAAAGCACGAACTCTTCAGACCGTACGTGGAACTGTTCAGGCAGATATTCTCAAAGAAGACCAAGCACAAAACACCTGTATCTTCTCAACACCATTCGCACTCAAGATGATGGGCGATGTGCAGCAGTACTACATCGATAATGGAGTGAGAAACCATTACTCAGTATCAATTTCAGGATACCATATCGCTGAAGCTGGAGCAAATCCAATCACTCAACTTGCTCTGACTCTTGCTAATGGTTTCACCTATGTTGAATACTATCGAAGTAGAGGAATGGATGTTGCACAGTTTGCTCCAAACCTTTCTTTCTTCTTCTCGAATGGCTTGGACCCAGAGTACACAGTGATTGGAAGAGTTGCTCGTCGTATATGGGCTGTTACTATGCGCAACTTGTATGGCGCAGATACTCGGAGTCAGAAATTGAAGTACCATATCCAGACTAGCGGAAGAAGTCTTCACGCACAGGAGATTGATTTCAACGATATTAGAACGACTCTGCAGGCTCTTCTTGCTATCCAAGACAATGCTAACTCCTTGCATACCAACGCTTACGATGAAGCGATTACAACTCCTACTGAGGAATCAGTTCGCAGAGCATTAGCAATCCAGTTGATTGTCAATAAGGAAAGTGGCTGGACCAAGACTGAGAACCCGATGCAGGGCTCATTCATCGTAGAGGAACTAACTGACTTAGTCGAAGACGCGGTACTCGAAGAATTTGAAGCACTATCTCGCAGAGGTGGGGTTCTTGGGGCAATGGAGACCATGTACCAGCGTGGTAAGATCCAAGACGAAAGCATGTATTATGAGCACCTCAAGCATGATGGAACTCTGCCAATCGTTGGAGTCAATACATTCCTGAATCCTAATGCTAAGGATTTCGATGAAGATTCTGCTGATGAGTTCGACATGGAACTTGCTCGTGCAAATCCAGATGAGAAGCAGGCTTGTCTTGAGAGAACTCAAGCGATTAGTCGGGATGAAGAAGCACTCGCTCGCTTGCAAAAGATTGCACGTGAAGGTGGAAATGTATTCGAGGAATTGATGGAGACTACCAAAGTAGCATCTCTAGGTCAGATTACTGATGCTTTGTTTGCAGTTGGTGGTCAATACCGTCGCAACATGTGATTTGAATTCAGATAATAATCTCCAAGCCATTTAGACTTAATCATCTCAATGATTATCTATCATGATAGGGTCGCTTGGCTATGGATGCAACAACCGCCATACTCGAGTTGTTGCTAATTATTAGTATTGCATTAATCACACCAGGGCCAAATGCATTGACTTCTTTTGCCCACAGTGGCTTGTTTGGAAAAAAGAGCAACATCTCTCTAATTGCCGGTATGGCAATCGGATTATCCATTATGGGATTAGCGGTTGGATTAGCAGTAGATTCATTGAGTGAAAATAAAGATGCTCTAATTGCTCTACATTGGATAGGGATGGCCTTTTTGGGAGCAATGGCTATTGCAATGTTCAGGTTCGATATAACTTCAATCAATGTATCAGAAACAGAAGGTAGATTGGGACTAAAGACAGGTATCGCAATGCAATTCGTGAATGGAAAAGAATGGGCTTTTATGATCTTGATAATGAGTGAATATATCGAACCATTAGGCGGAGGGTTAGTTGGAATCGTTTCAATTCTAGGAATCATATTGGGCATCTGCATTCCTGCAATGTTTGCTTGGACTTTCTTCGGAGACCGTCTTTCCAATATATTTTCTAATCCTAAAGAAGGCCCTAGGGTTTTCAAGACCTGTGCAATATTGCTTACGCTACTATTTTTGGCCTTCCTTTACAGAGGAGCACAAGTCTGAGTGTCACTCGTTATGAGTATTTCAGTTGACTAACCTTCTCTATCAAAAGTACTCAATTCATTTTCAATTGCTTGAACTTCGAATTCCAGGTCATATTTTTTCTCACCACGCAGACTTGGACTTTTGATTTCTTTTTCGATTTCTTTGAATCTGAGCCGTTTCAGTTCTCTTTCATCTTGGAAGCGTTGTTCCTCAATAAGCATCTGTTCTCTAGCCAGCTTCTGACGTTCAGACTTCTTATCATCATCTAATGCGTCTAATCCTCTTTTAATTTCAATACCAGTAGGATATGAAATCAAAATTCCTTGCTGATTGAAATTCTCATCAATTGATTTTAACAACCAATCTCTTGCAACCCATTCATCGTTATAATTTTCAACCCATGTGTATAATCTTAGTACTTTAGAAGATTCATCCAATTCATTTACTAGCACACGAGGTTCAGGTTTTTCGAGCGATTGAGGGCACTTTCCGGCTAACTTTAGCAGAGTATATTTGACATGATCTATGTCTTCATCATAAGCAACTCCAATATCGATTATTAGCGATTTACGACTGGCAATTCCTTCACCTCCGCCCCTTGCATGGTTGATTATGTCTGAAGAGACGATGGTATTGTTGGGTATGATTACCAGCCTTTCATCGCGGTCTAGAATTTTGGTTGAAAGTACGCCTATCGAGACAACAGTTCCTATAGTTTCGTCAATCTCAACTCTGTCCCCAACCTCAAATGGTCTGTCCAAAGCAAGTAGGAATGAATTAGCGATATTACCGATAGTTTGCTGCATTGCTATTCCAATAATTAACGAAATTACAACTAATGATGCAAAGATTCCAAGCAAATCTATGCTAAGCTCCTTTAGTGCAAAATAAATCCCTAGGAAATATAGCGCGAACCTAGTGCAGATTACCAAGAACGGACTCCCACCTGATACTGTAACAGCATTCTTTTCCTGGAATAGTTCAAGAATTAATGGCATTAGATATTTTGTTGCTACACTTGATATTGAAGTTGCAATTAGAATGTATGATGCACCAAAATAAGGTTGCAAAACATTGTAATCAACATCAGATTCGATTAGCCACATCGCTGAGAGTTGAGTACCTGTAACTAAAATGAATAGGTTCAATCTAATCGATAGAGGTGCATGAAGTAAATCATCCCAGTCTGCAGAACTGCTAGTTACTATGTTTTTCCAAGGCTTAATCAAAGTATATCTCGCACCCAGTAGTGCTAAAATAGTTACAAAAATACAAATCGTGACCTTTAGCCCAAAAGGCAAAGCCTCAACATATTCCTGCAAATCTGAAATAATCGACATGAATGTCACTTTTCTTTATCAAACAGTTTGGCTTGATTAGCCCACTTATCCCTCTTGATTCTTCCCGAGAAGAACTCGATAGCAATATTGACTTGTTCTTCAATCACTGAATTCATATTTCCTACCTGTTCGAAGGTATAGATTCCCAGCGCATTCAATTTGTCTTCAATGAATGGGCCTACTCCTTTGATGCGTTGTAGGTCGTCCTTATCAGCAGATGTTGCGACCCCAAGTGTTGCGAAATCAATGGTCTTAGCTTTCTCAGAAATACGGAGTAACTCTTCTTCCTTCTTGCGAGTAGCATCGTCCATTTCAGCAAGTTTAGCACGACGTACTTCCATTTCCTTATCCATCTGTTCAAGACGCTCCTTGGCAGCTTGTTCAGCAACGGCACGTGCATCATCCTCTGCATTTTCTCTCGCTTTCTTTTCAGATGCAGCCTTTCCTTCAGCAACCTTTGCTTTTTCTTCAGCAGCAGCGGCTTTATCTTCTGCTTCCTTGAGTTTTTTGTCAGTGGCATCCTTTTCAGATTTAGCCTTAGCATCAGCGTCAGCCTTAGACTTCTTGTCAGCAGCGTCCATTTCAGATTTAGCCTTCTTGTCAGCAGCATCCTTCTCAGATTTAGCCTTCTTGTCAGCAGCATCCTTCTCAGATTTAGCCTTCTTGTCAGCATCATTCTTCTCAGATTTAGCCTTCTTGTCAGCATCATTCTTCTCAGCCCAAGCCACAGCTTTTTCTTTCTTGGCAGCAGCCTTCTCAGCCTTGGCCTTCGCGTTTGCCGCTTTCAGTGCATCCTTTTCTGGATCGCCAACCTTTACTTCCCAATTGAGGTATACAGATGCGCTTCCAACGCGAATTTGTGCTTGATAAATACCACTAGTCTCATCTTCAGTGATATTATCATCAAATTGTAATTGGAATACTACTGCGCCAGAGCCTTTCTCTTCAGGGTTGCCTTCTACAGAAAGTGAATCCATATTGAAACGACCACGATTTGTATGAGTTGCCATGTCTGTAATAGTAATCAAGGAATCAGGGTCCAGTTTTGTTATGGTAATAGTTTCCTTACTGAATGCACTATCTCCAAAGTTTGCTACATGAGCCGGTTCAAGAACGAACGGGTCATCCTTCGTACCGCTTCCACTAACAAACTCGGGGTTTGAAGTAGTATTTTCCGGCTCTGGACCATTCCTCATACCAACTAGGACCAATAGAGAATCTCCTCTTTCTCTGGCCACATATAGCAATGGAATCAACAATAGTAGTAGCAACAATGGGAAACAGACACAAATCCACCACATTGTGGATGAACTATTATCATCAGTACTATCAGTTTCACCAGTGGGCTTTGGTTCCGATTTTGTGGCTACGCAGCCTCCATTTTCATCGAGGTTTTCAGGGATGCTTTCAGAATCTAGTGGGTCAGAGTCACATCTATCTTCATCAGCATCAGACCAGGCGTCTCCATCATCGTTATCATCTGCATTATTGCCAACACCGTCTTCATCGGTATCGAGCCATTCGCTACTATCCATTGGGAATGCATCATCGGCATCGACAACACCGTCACCATCTGTATCATCTTCAAGAGCGTCACAGGTGCCGTCTCCATCAGAGTCAGTTGGGAAGTCCGATTCATCAAGGGAATCAGTTCCACACAATGATTCATCATAGTCAGACCAGTTGTCATTGTCATCATCAAAGTCTTCAACCAATGCTGGGTCTGATGTAGATGTTCCTGACAGTGAGTCAGGCTTACCATCGCCATCAGTATCCTTTGATGCAGAACGGTCATCTGGGAAGTCGTCAACGTTGTTTCCAACATAATCACCATCTATGTCATCATCTTGCGAGTCACAAATCATGTCGCCATCTGAATCAGTAGGCACACTTGATGCATTATCAGGGTCAGAGCCACAGGATTCTTCAGGACCATCTGCCCATCCATCTAGGTCTCTATCGGATTGTAAAGCGTCACATATTCCGTCATTATCAGCATCGATTGGTACTGAGGATGAATCGGTAGCATCTGAGTTACACATGATTTCATTTGTGTCGATAAATGTGTCATTGTCATCATCGCTATCGATGTAGTTGCACAAGTTATCACCATCAGTATCGATAGGTGTGCTGGAAGCATCTGCAGGATCTTCTCCACAGAGGTTCTCCATTTCGTTAGACCAACCGTCGCCATCCATGTCATCGTCGTAGACGTTAGGGGTTCCATCACCATCAGAATCTAGCAATACACCCAAAGTAATCTGGAATGTACCACTTTGTCCTGAGTTTGTGTTGTTAGCCCAGATAGTGTATACTGTTGCATCACTAAGTTCAGTAGGTGTTCCATAAATTGTTCCAG
>Ga0308025_1000467_pt1 | contig 21133 bp, 38 predicted proteins | sample Neamet422_FD_201298 | JGI IMG/M metagenome (GOLD analysis project Ga0308025, IMG submission 201298) | Marine microbial communities from water near the shore, Antarctic Ocean - #422 | ecosystem: Environmental > Aquatic > Marine > Unclassified | place: Southern Ocean | collected 2014-10-03
TAAAAGTATTATCTTTACACCTAACACAATTACTTATGCAGTTCCTGCTGATAGTAAACTAGCTAGTACAATTCGTAAAGCAAGTATAGGAGTTGTCTGGCACACAGCATATAATGGAAAAACTATTGCAGACTTGAGTGCGTCTTTTGGTGTAGACTCTAGTAAGTTTAAATCAGCAAGTAGTGTTTGGTCAGAAGATGCTGGTGTCAAGAATGTTAGTAAGGTAGCTGGTTTATCAAAATCAGATACTAAGAATCTTGAAAATAAAATTAAACAGTTACAAGGTGCAATTAAAAAGGCTGGTGGATTTTTTAATATGTTGGCCAGAGAGAAAACTATTCTTAGTTTGGGTGGTCAAATGAAAATCTTTTTTAATTCAAAGATTCGTGAAGGTATTCAGTTATCAGGTGCGAAACAACTTGTTGTAGATTTTGACAAATATTATGTTGCACGAATGACAAAAGAAATTTCGGGTAAGAAGTCAGACAAAGGCAAAGAAAAATATCAAAAGATTCTCCAAGATTCTACTAAGGAATTAAAGAGATACAAGAATGAAATATATTTTGCCTTTGCAACTTACCTAGCTATTCGTGATGCAAAGATGATTGTTATACAGCAGTTGAATAAGATTCAGGGTATTGGTACGTTTCTTAAATCACCTGACGGTTTCAAAGTAACAGCTCCAGAAGGATATGTTGCTATTAATTCAAAGAGCGGGCAAGCAATCAAGTTAGTTGATAGGCTTGGTTTCTCCTTTGCAAATTTTACATTGGCTAAGGATTGGGTGAAAGGATAATTATGGATATACAAAAACTAGCTACAAAGATGGATGTGAAACTAAGCTTCCAAAAAATAGCTACAAAGATAGAAATAATAAAGATGATTCTATTAAATAGTAATGATAAAAAAGAAGTTAAAAAAGATTATAAATATAAGAAAGATTAATTGGAGGAAATATATAAACAAGTATGACTATTATTAATAAAAAAGAAACTAAAATAAAGGTTAGATCAAGATTTTGTGCAATATGCGATTCACAGTTTAGATGGCAATGCGAGTGTCCAAATAATAAAGTTATGTCGGCACAAAAGAAAAAAAGTTTTAAGAGTGGTAAACGATATAAAGGCAAACGAGCTTTAGAATACTGTTACGAAACGGAGAAGAATGAAGTTGATTAGTTACAAAGAATTTTTTTCAGAGGCTGTTAGTGATTCAGTTGTATTCACATTTGGTAGAATGAATCCACCTACAGTCGGACATGGTAAGTTGATTGATAAAGTATTATCAGTTGCCAAGTCCTCTGGAGCCAAAGCTATTATTTATCCATCTAAAACAGAGGATGATAATAAGAATCCATTACCTTTCAAGATGAAAGTAAAAGTCTTGAAAGATGTATATGGAAGTATCGTTGATACTGATAAATCAATTAAGAACCCCTTTCATGCATTGGAAAAACTGGACGATAAAAAAGTATCTAATGTAACATTTGTTGTTGGTAGTGATAGGGTAAAAGAATTTGAAAAGAACATGAGTAGTCATATTAAGAAGAATTTAAGTAATATTAAAAATTTCTCTGTTGTATCAGCTGGTGAACGTGATCCAGATTCTTCTGATGTTTCAGGAATGTCTGGTTCTAAAATGCGTTCATTCGTACAGAAGAATGATTTTGATAAATTTAGAAAAGGATTAATAACTAAGAGTAGTAAGCTGGCAAAAACAGTTTTTACTTTACTTCAAAAGAAGTTAAACTAAAGGAGAAGGAAATGAAACCTTGGATGCATCACACAATTTACTTTTTGATGGGTTGGGCTGTTGCAGGTTATCTATATCATTAATCATTAATTTTTTAATATAAATAAGGAGAACGAAATGGAAACAATGGTTTTAGCTTGGGCATCAGGACAATCTTGGTGGGGCTTAGCAACGACACTTATCGTTATTGCAAATGGTATTACGATGACACTTAAAGATAAGTATGCTGAGAGTATTCCGATAATCGGAAAAATCTGGCCTATTTTGAATTGGTTGTCGTTGAATGTTGCTAACAACAAAAATGATGAGAAATAACTAAGGAGATATTATGAGAGGTATTATAAAAGGTTTTCACAAACCAACAGGACAGATTGTAACACCAGAACAGGTTTATAATTTTAATGTTGATTGTGTTAATGGAAGTATTCAAAACAATCAAGAAGTAGATTTTATGGCTAATAGTGATGGATTTGTTACAAGTGTTGATACTATAAGAGATACAACTGTAGAAGAAACAATTACCGAAGAATTACTATTAGAAGAAGAGGAGGATAAAAATGGCGTTATGGGGAAAGAACGAAGCAGACGGCGCAGTTAAGCCAGGTACATCTGCTACAGCAAAAAGAAAAGTATATGCTAATACTAAAGGTTGGGTACAACCAGCACAAGGTAATGGTAATGCAGCTGCACAAGAAGAAGTTTTAGTTTGTATTAAAGGATTGAGTTCAGCAGTAAGTGCTAGCACAGGTGCTGGACTTGCTCAGGCAAATATATCTTCAATCAACTGGAACATTACCACATTTGATAAATCAGATGGTGGAACATTATCTGCAACAGTTAATTTTGACGAAGAAGTTACTGTATCAGGTAGTCCAACATTAGCAGTAGCAGGAACTGGTGGAAGAAACCACAGTCTTGTTTATGCTTCTGGTTCTACAACGAATCGTTTGACTTTTACATTAGCTATTGGTGCTGCTAACGCCGCAACCAATGCAGATGACGCATTAACTTTTGGTGCTAATCCTGTTGCACATGCAGGTGGTAGTACTATTGTTGATACACTTGGTGGTGGAAATGCAACAATCACAAGTTCAGCTGGTATTGGTTCATCTGCTGGGACAATTACAGTTGTTGCTTAATTACAATGTTAAAAACTTTTCTCCTAACACTATTCCTGTCGCTTGGTGTATCAACGCCAGTCTCAGGTGGTTGGGTGATAGTTTTACAAAATGAACTTAGGGAACCTACACTTGATAAATTAATCGATTGGATTCCTGAGGAAGTCCCAAGGACTGTATCTTTTTATTTTGATACAGACAATGATGGCAAGTTTGATATAAAAATTGCTTATTCATTGATTGAAGCTTTTCCATGTAAGAAAAATTGTGTGAATACAATAACTGATAACGGAGATCATTGGATATTACCAGCACCAGGCATTAACTATTTTGTAGTTAAGAAATGGATTCTTTATCGTTATGATGATGATGATGATTGGCGTGGTAATAAAAAGACTAGTGATTTTGTGTATAAGTATAAGTATCATGATGATTGGTTACGAGAGAAATTTTATCCTTTGTGGTCTGAACAAATGAAATAGAAAATGAGAGAAACTATGAGATTTAATGAATTGACGAATGAAAATTATTTAATGTATGCATTATTACACTATGATAATCCGCATTGTGTTGACATAAAAGAATATTTTGAAGACGTTAGAAAGCTAAAGTATATTAAAAGATTGTTTAATCGTTATAAAGAAGATGGGGTTATTAAAGAACGTCTAATACTTAATCATCTAATATCTTTTTATAACGTATTTGAAAACGAAGCTTCAACAAGACTTTTGTTTTTTAGGGTTGGTGTTGAATATCATTCATTGTTAAAAACATTTCTTGTATTTTTAAATAAAATGCCAGAACAGGTTAATGAAAATTTATATTCGTGTGACATTCTTTTGGAAGATAATATTGTAAAAATTTTAAGGAATATAAAATAGATGGCCTCAAGAGCATTCGACACATTTATCACATATAAAATCATTTCTAATCTTGTTACTGATTGGGAAGATTTTGATGCATTTGAACATGGTATTATTGATAACAAAGGAAAGTTATTAAGAAAATATAAAACTCTTAAAACTAATGAAGAGAAAGATTCTTATACACTTTTTAACAGATTGATTTTTAATGTTAAAAGATTAATACAGAAATTGCCAGGTGGATCAAATAAATTAGCATCATATGCAGCTGGATTGTTTTTAATTAAAGAAGAAATTGATGTTGAACGATTACTGAATGAGGGAGAATCATATGTCGAAGAATTATTACAAGACTGAAGATGCACCTGCAAATTCCACGGGTTCGTCTGTATCAGGTACTGGTGGTGATGGAACGGTTGTTAAAAATAAAAAGAAGAAGAAGAAGAAATGGGATTTATATTCACCAGATGCTTTGGGTAGACAATTTCGTGTAGAAGGTAAAAATATGGATCAGCTGCATGATTTGATTAAGCAAGGAAAAACTGCTGATGAAATCTCTAAGATAATGAAACTTGATGTCGATGCTATTAACGCATTAATGAAGGAAAGTGTGGATGCAGTTGCACCAAATATTACACCTGATAGTCAATTTGCAGGAGTTGATGTGTTTAATGTTAATGATTCTTCATATAATGATTGTAAGTTTGGAAAAAAGAAACACGAAAGGTGGAGTAAATATGTTGATATGAACTCTGAATCTGGAAAAAGGATTCATGGATATGCAAAGAAGAATCCTAATAAATCTATAATTGTACAGCACGACAAGACAGGTCATATGTTGTACTTAAAGAAATACGATATGGGAGGAGAGTCATGATCGGATCAATAATTGGAAGTTCACTAAAGCTTGGTTTAAAGATTATGGATAAGATTGAAAAGAACTCTGATAAAGCAAGTTTTGAAGAGTTCAAAGCACGAAAAAAAGAAATGGATAATTCATTGGTAGATGCTGATGTAGAAGGTATTGATTCTATGTTTGAGTATCTAGCAGATCGAGCTCGTGGTGGTAATACGGGTCGAAAGGAATAACATGAAAAACTTTAAAACTTTTATAGAAGATAAGACGTTAAAGGATATTGTCAAGAGAGAGAAAGAGAGTAGTCACTCTGGAAGTAATGCTAGTAAATCTATCAGGATAATGACCAAAGAGATTAAGAGAGAAAAATCTGATGATCTTATCCTTGTCAAACTGTCTGATGATGGTGATAGTGTAATACGCATAGAGAAAAATAAGTTAGATGGATATTTGAAAAAGGGTTGGGAGAAAATCAAATGAAAAATTTATTGATTGGATTTTGTTTAGTACTATTCATTGGTTGTGCTAATAGTAATGCCTATGAAAGACCTACTGTTAGAATAGTTGGTGAAGCTCAGATGACAAAATTACCTAATGGTAATTATGAAGTCACACCTAGATGGATTAAAGATCGTTTCAATGCAGAAAATTCTATGATAAAGCAGTTAGAAGATTGTAGAGAATCACGAGGAAATTAAAGCATATGCCCGACAATCAATCAAGAGAATCAGAAACACAAATTTTATCTTTACATAAAGACATTGAACATTTCAAATATATTATCGAGGAGTTAGAGAAGGATATTAAATCTTTTCATGAAAGATTAGATACACATCAAAAAACTGATTTGGACTTTCACGAAAATGTTCGTAAAAAGGTTTCATTAAAATTTGATATTCTTGATTGTAGAATTAGAAGGCTAGAAAGATGGAAATGGGCAGTTTGGGGAGGGTTGTTGGTGTTTGGATGTATGATTGGTTATTTTCTCCCAGGTGTAAAAGGTCCCGGACTTAGTTTGTTGTAGCTAGTTATTCCTTGTATTCAATCTTTAACTTTGGTATAATTATATTATGGAAAATCAAGATATACACATTGGAATCGTTGGAGCAGGAAAAATCGGAACTGCCATCTATAGTTTATTAGTTGGTGAAGGTTCTGGTTATAAAATCTCCATAGCTGATATTACTCATCCAACATTTCTTTCTAGTTCTGTTACAGAAAAGGACTATGTTAAGTTGAGTGGTAGTGAAAATGGCATTGCTCAGTTTACTGATTTTGTACATGATAAAACTCTTATCATTAATGCATTACCATTTCATTTAAATGTGAGTTTATACTATGCTTGTTATGAACATCATATTCCCTACTTTGATCTTTCTGAAGATGATGCGTTAGATAATTCTATTCACAATCGTATTCAACTAGATAAACTACCATTCACAATGCCTCATTGTGGATTAGCTCCGGGTATATCCACAGTAATAGCAAACAATCTATCAAAAGACTTTTCTGATCTACATGAAATTAAAATTCGTGTTGGAGCTCTATCACAATTCTCAACAAACAAATTAAAGTATCATAGCTCGTGGAGTGGTGATGGGTTGGTTAATGAATATCTTGGTAAATGTCAAGTGATTCGTAATGGATCTTATGAAGAAGTAGATGCTTTGTCTGGTTATGAAATACTAAATATTGATGGTACAGATTATGAAGCTTTTCATACGTCTGGTGGTATTGGTTCTTTTGCAGCAACACTTTCTGATAATTTTCATGCAGGTGTTAATGCAGATTATAAAACACTCCGTAGAGTGGGTCATCATCAATATGTGGATTTTCTTTTTAATGATCTTAAAATACCACAAGATTTATTAACAGACATATTTAAAAAATACATCCCAACAACAACAAAAGACGAAGTTATAATTTTTGCATCAGCAAGTGGTTATCATGCATCTAATATAAATTATAATACTAATATCTATTATAAGGTATTTAAACCAGAACTTATTCGTGGAAGAAAATATACAGCAATTGAATATACGACAGCATGTGGTGTCTTAGCTATGGTGGAATTATATTTGGATGGTAAGCTACCAAAAGAAGGATATGTTACACAAGAGTCAGTAGAATGGAAAGATGTGTTGAGTACAACATTCGGGAGGTTTTATAAGGAGAGAAGTGTATATGAGTAGCACCACCTGGATAGACGTAAAATATATAAATTTGTGTTCGAGCATTCTCGAAAGATTTAAACAGAAAACCAACAATTTGTGGAATTTTAGATGTCCTATATGTGGTGATTCAGAGAAGCATAAGAACAAGTGTCGTGGATTTATCTATGAACGGAGGAATAAATATTTTTATAGATGTCATAATTGTAATGTTGGTACAAGCTTCAATAAGTTTTTAGAACAAATCAATCCAACATTACATAGAGATTACATAACAGAAAATTATAAAGAGGATGCAGGAAAAAATAAAAATGATATAAAAGTATTACCAAAATTTAATTTTGTTCCTGAGTTCAATAATGTTTTGGACGGTATGGTATCTATCTCATCTCTTTCACAAGATCATCCAGCACGACAATATTTACATGGAAGATTAATACCAGAAAAACATTTTAGATATTTGTACTTATGTAAAGAATTTAAGAAGTGGACAAATACTGTTATACCAAACAAGTTTAGCTCATTAAAGTATGATGCACCACGTTTGGTTATACCATTTTTTGATGAAAGTAAAAATGTGATAGGTTATCAAGGTCGTTCTTTTGATCCAAAAGAACAATCAAAATATATAACAATAAAAATGAAAGGAGTAGAGAATTTAATCTATGGTCAAGAACGTCTTGATATTAATAAAAAAATATATTGCGTAGAAGGACCTCTGGATAGTTTGTTTTTACCAAACTGTTTAGCAACAGCTGGGTTAAATTTTAAAGAGTTAAAACTTGGTCATATTATTGTACTGGACAACGAAAGGAGAAATGTTCAGATTGTAGATGCATTAAAGAAGGTAATAGCAAATGGTTATAGTGTTTGCATTTGGCCTGATAACTTGAATGAAAAAGATATCAATGAGATGATAATGAATGGAAAAACTGTAGATGAAATCGTATCTATTATAGATAATAATACATATGCAGGCCTGCAAGCAGATTTTCAACTTTCTGAATGGAAACGATGTTAGGAGGATAAGATGCTTTTAACGGAAGAACAAACCAAATATTATTTAACAGATTTGATTAACCATTACGGAGAAATAAGACAAGACGCAATAACTAGTGAAGCAGAGTATAAACAAAAAGCTTTTGAAGATATGAAAATAGTATTATTTGGAGATGATTATAATGGAGCCAAAAGAGAAACAAATACATGAGCATGGATTTGTAAGACTAATTGATGTAATGGGTGATGACAACTGTATTGCTGATGCAGCTCGGGTTTCTTACGGAAAAGGAACTCGGTCTGCTTCAGATAATAGAAATCTAATTCGTTATTTGCTTAGACATAAACACACATCACCACTTGAGATGGTAGAAGTTAAATTTCATCTCAAGCTTCCTATTTTTATTATGAGGCAGTTAGTAAGACATAGAACTGCATCCTTAAATGAGTATTCGGGAAGATATTCTATAATGACAGAAGAATGTTATGAACCAAGTGATGAATATTTAAAACCTCAATCCCAAGTTAATAAACAGGGGAGTGATGGTGATCTTCCCAAGATATGTAAGAACAGTTATAAACAAAAAATACATGGTGCAATTAATAAAGCTATTGTAGCATATAGATTTTTACTTGGTACAGAATCAGCAACATGGGGTGGGTTAGGATTATCAAGAGAGTTGGCAAGAACAGTTTTACCAGTATCAAACTATACAGAATGTTACTGGAAGATTGACTTGCACAACTTTTTTCATTTTTGTCGTTTACGAATGGATAGTCATGCACAACAAGAGATACGAGACTATGCTAAAGTGATGTATGAGATGGTCAAACCAGAGGTTCCACTTGCAGCCGAAGCCTTTGAAGACTACAGTCTAAATAGTGTATCATTTAGTAGAATGGAAGTAGACGTATTACAATATGCATTTAAGAAGTTTCCAGAGATGCAGTCATCTTCTGGATTTATACAGAACATAACAAGTTATATTTCTAAATTGAAAAATGATGATAATAACTTTGGTATGAGTAACCGAGAATGGAAAGAATTAGAGGAGAAATTAAAATAAATGTTACCAACAACGTATCAGCAGTTCATACATCAAAGCAGATATGCTAGATGGCAAGAAGACAAACACAAACGTGAATCATGGGCAGAAACAGTAAAAAGATACTTTGATTTTTTTGAAGAACATCTCGGAACTAAGGCAAAAAAAGATAGAAAAGAATTAGAAGATGCAGTATTAAAGTTAAACATTATGCCATCAATGAGGGCATTGATGACTGCTGGTGAAGCATTACATAGAGATAATGTTGCAGGATATAATTGTGCATATTTAGCTGTAAATGAAAAGAGAGCATTTGATGAATGTCTTTTTATTTTGATGTGTGGAACTGGTGTTGGTTTTTCTGTAGAACGTAGAGAGGTTGAAAAACTTCCATTGGTAGCAGATGAACTTTTTGATACAGATACAACTATTGTTGTTGCTGATTCAAAGATTGGATGGGCAAAGGCATATAAAGAATTGATCTCGATGTTATATGCAGGACAGATTCCAAAGTGGGATATGTCTAAGATTCGTAAAGCTGGTGAACGATTAAAAACTTTTGGTGGAAGAGCATCAGGCCCTTTACCATTGGACAATCTTTTTCGTTTTACTATAGATACATTCAAGGCTGCAATTGGGAGAAAACTATCATCTATTGAGTGTCACGATTTAATGTGTAAGATAGCAGAGATAGTTGTGGTTGGTGGTGTTCGTAGGTCTGCTTTGATTTCTCTTTCAAATCTTACAGATGAACGAATGAGAAAAGCAAAGTCTGGTCAATGGTGGTTGAATGAAACCCAAAGATCATTATCTAATAACTCTGTAGTTTATACAGAGAAACCAGATGTAAGTATATTTCTTAAAGAATGGATGTCGTTGATTGAATCTAAATCAGGAGAACGTGGAATCTTTAATCGCTTAGCAGCAAAAAAACAAGTAGAGAAACTTGGTGATAGAAGAGATGCTAATCATAATTTTGGAACTAATCCTTGTTCAGAAATTATATTGAGAGATTCAGAGTTTTGTAATTTGACTGAGGTAGTGGTTCGTCCAAAAGATACACCAGCAACACTTAAAGAGAAAGTTCGACTTGCATCTATACTAGGAACATGGCAGGCTTCTTTAACTAATTTTCGTTACTTATCTAAAACTTGGAAAAAGAATTGTGAGGAAGAAGCATTGCTTGGTGTATCATTAACTGGTATTATGGATAATGAATATACTAATGGTACTCATTATGGTACAAATGAAAAAGGATTACCATCTTTGTTAGAGTCACTTAAAAATATTGCTGTTGCAACAAACAAATTGAGTGCAAAACAACTTGGTATCAATCCAGCTGCAGCTATTACTTGTGTTAAACCTTCAGGAACAGTTTCACAATTGGTTGATGCATCTTCTGGTATTCACGCAAGACATGCACCTTACTATATTAGAACTGTAAGAGGAGATAAGAAAGACCCTTTATGTGAGTTTATGGTAAAGAAAGGTATTCCACATGAATCAGATGTAACTAAACCAGAACATACATGGGTGTTTTCTTTTCCAATTAAAACTTCTAAAGCTGCATTGTGTAGAAATGATAGAACAGCTATTGAACAATTAAACTTTTGGAAATTGTATCAGGAGCATTGGTGTGAACATAAGCCGTCTGTTACTATAACAGTTAAAAATGAAGAGTGGCTTGATGTTGGTGCATGGGTTTATAAAAACTTTGATATGATTTCTGGTATTTCTTTTTTACCACATATAGATCATTCTTATCAACAGGCACCTTATCAGGATTGTAGTGAAGAAGAATATGAGGAAATGGTAAAGAAGATGCCTGCAACAATCGACTGGGACGAACTATCTAAATATGAACAAGAAGACCACACACGAGGTTCGCAAGAATTTGCATGTACAGGGGATAAATGTGAGGTCGTAGATTTACAATCGGAGAATTAATATGGATGAAGAAATGGATGAGGAATTCGATGACGATGTAGAGAAAAGATTTGGATGTGCTGAATGTGGTCATACTTTTTGTATGGAGTGTGAGGAAGACATGATTCCAAAGTTTTGCCCTTTTTGTGCATCACCTGTTTATATCAGAGATGTTGATGAAGATGATGAATATTGTGATGATGAAGAAGATAATGGTTTTCATCTATGAGTAGTAAATCAAAAACAAAAGGTAAGAGCTGGGAACGAGATGTTTGCCTGTTTCTATCTAAACTATATGGTGAATCTTTTATTAGGGTTCCTGGCTCTGGTGCATTTATAGGTGGTTCAAACCAGTTCAGAAAGGAAACACTTTCGGATGAGCAGATAAAGTTATCACGTGGTGATATCATTTCACCTGAACACTATCCATATTTCTTAGCTGAGTGTAAAAATTATGCAGATTTTCCATTTCATCAATTGGTGTTGATGAATAGTATTGCTCTTTTAGATTCATGGATAGAACAAGTAGAGCATGATGTAACTTGTAACGAAGATGTATGGTTGTTATTTATTAAGATAACCAGAAAGGGACAGTTTGTACTTTTTAATCCGCAGCATTTGGGGGATCAGTTATTTCCTTTACCATATGGTGTAAAATATAAAAAGTATTGGTTCTGTGAGATGGACTATTTTTTTGAATGTTATAAAGATGAAATTAGATATAAATGGACTATTAACAGTAGCTCCTAATAAACCCTTGCATACAAAGGGTTTATAAGTCCTTATTTTACAAGGCCTTACATGATAACGATGTAATCCTATTAGAACCAACAACTTACCTTATACCTTTTTCCTTGTGTTTGATACTATAGTTTGCTATAATAGTACTATAAATGAGAAAGGAAACCATATGAATTATATTCTGTATGTAGTATTAACGGTTTTTCTGGAAAACGGAGAACCAGCAAAACACGAATTTAAATTGTCTTTTGATAAGGCTAAACATTGTGTTGAGATGAAAAAAGTTTTTGATGTAGGTGTATCATTTTTTCGTTTAGCAAATAAGAGTAATATTAATTATGAAGGTAATTGTAAAAAGAATAATAAGAATAGTAATTTACCAAAAAAAAGGAGCTTATAATGAGTATATTTGATGAAATGTTTGACGATGAGAATTTAGACGAACATGAATTTGAAATCTGGTTGGATTCTATAAATGAATCTGGTGATCCAGAAAGAGATGAGGAGTGTTATTATAAGGAGATGGATAGAATAAATAAAGAAACCTTTTCACAAGAAATTGGTGAAAATATGGAGTCAGAAGAAGAACTAATGGAACTAGTACAATTTCCAGAATTTAGAGTAAAGGGAACTGATTATATATGTACATACTCGGTCAATTGAAATGAAGAAATGGTTAATAGATGATTGGAAGCATAATCGTTTTCGATTATTTTGTGAAACAATCGGCTCTTTATGTTTTATTAGTATTATGTTGATGATGGCTTGGTATGGTGATACAGTTTCTATTCTCACAGTATTTCTTGTACAGATAGCTGGTTCATCATTACATATCATTAATGGATATATGAGAAGTAGTGTTAGTTTAATTGTATTGAATGTAGTAGTAATAGCAATAGCAATTTTTGGAATTGGGAGGATGTTTTTATGATTTACGAGATTATGAAATGTAATGATGGTGTGACTAGAGCAGTTAAAGTGGTTAATGGTGTAAAAGTAGATCCATCAGTAGTAGATGAATCAGTTGTTAAGGTAGAAAAAACATCCACAAAACCAATTGTTTCTATACAGGATCGATTACATAGTAAAATAGAAGACTATATTTCATCAATTGAGGAACGAGTTGATGATTATATAGATAGTGGTTATAAGATGAAATATGATGTATATAATCATCTGTTAGAACTTGGATGTAAAGCAGCTCACGCACGAAAAATGAGGCCCTTTTATGTTGATTGTTTTAATGAGTTGGTTGATCTGTATAATCAGGAAGATGAATATTACATAGAGGCGTGGAGCAGTCTTAGACCAAAACATCAAAAAATGTTGATGGATTTTTATGGAGTTATTGTAGATGATTTGGATCGTATAATAAAGAACTCTACAGCACAACGAAAACCACGCAAGAAGAAAACATTATCAGCTTCAAGACTTATTAACAAGTTAAAGTATCAACAAGAATTTTCTGATTTGAAGTTGGTTAGTATAAATCCTGAAAAGATAATTGGTGCAAATGAGCTTTGGGTATTTAATACAAAGAACAATAAGTTAGGTGTTTATAAGGCAGTTAATACAATAAGAGGTTTCTCTGTTAAAGGTTGTACAATACAACATTTTGATGAATCAGAGTCGGTTGAGAAGACGGCAAGAAAACCAAAAGAAGCAGTAAGCATTTTGAAGAAACGATCTTTGAAAAATGTGTTGCAAAACATGACAACCAAAGAACGTCAACTAACGGGTAGAATTAATGCCCAAACAATATTATTGGGGGTATTCTAATGTATAAAAATATTATTATTATTTTTCTTGTATTTATGTTATGTTCTTTGGTGTTTCAGAATAAACAAAACATAAAAATTATTATACATAACTTAGCTGAAACAAAAAAACTGGTTAGTGAAACAAAAGATTATGTTGCGAAAACTTTTGAAGATGAATTTTCTGTTGAGGAATTTGTTGTTGGTATAGAGATACCATCTTTACATCCAGAGGATGAGGAGGAGGTTAAATGAATAAGGGTAATGAAGATTTAGTAGGAGACAGCACTCAAAAAACATCAAGAGGTGTTGTTAAAAAATTAACAGAAAAGAAAGGACAGATTGTATCAAAGAAAAAACTTTATCATTTTACAATGGATGCTGTATTTGGTCATATTGAGAATGATATGTTAGTTGATGTGTTACTTGCATCGAATAATTTTGTAACTAGAGTAGAGAGGGTATATTAATGAATAGAGAAACTTTGATTAAGAGCTTAAGAAAGAAGGCTATGAGAATTAAGTTTACGAAAGTAAATGGAGAAGAACGAGTAATGGATTGTACTTTGCAGGAACATATGATTCCTCCAACAGATCCAAATAAACGTAAAGAGAATGAAGAGGTTTTACCAGTTTGGGATATTGGTAAAGGTGAATGGAGATCGTTTCGTATGGATTCTATTATTAACTTAGAAATATTACAATATCAAGATAACGGGGTACTTTGACATGATTTTACTTGATTTCAGTAACATAATTATAGGCAGTATAATGGTATCAGCTAAAATACCAAATGAGCAAAGATTTTCGGAGGATTTTATCCGTCATCTAGTGTTGAATAGTATTAGGTCTTATCGTAAAAAATATAGTGGTAAGTATGGTGAGATGGTTATTTGTACAGATTGTGATTCTAGTTGGAGAAAGGTTGCATTTCCATACTACAAGGCTCATAGGAAAATACAGAGAGCAAAACAGTCAGCAAAAGAAGGAGTTGATTGGTCTGCATTATTTGATACCATTAACAAGATAATAGAAGAGTTACAGACATTCTTTCCATATAAAGTGATAAGGATACCACATGCTGAGGGAGATGATGTGATAGGAGTGCTTGCAAAGCATATAAAAGAACCTTGTTTAGTTGTTTCTAGTGATAAAGACTTCAATCAGTTGTATAAATATAAGACAGTTAGACAGTTCTCACCTATGAAGCAGAAGATGATAAAGGGAATTGATGCAGATGCTTATTTGAAAGAACACATTATTCGTGGTGATAAGGGAGATGGTATTCCAAATATCTTATCAGCTGGTGATTGTATTGTTTCTGGAGTAAGGCAAAAACCAATTTCAAAAAAGAAAGTTTTAAATTGGTTACAACAAAAACCTGAGGATTTTTGTAACAATGGGATGTTAGATGGATGGAATCGAAACCAAGAAGTAATTGATTTTGATTATATTCCACCTACAATTGTTCTTGCTATATTAGACTCATATAATAAACAAGTACCAGCAAAACGTAGTGGGTTGTTAAATTACTTTATTAAACATAAGTTAAAATTATTAATTGATAATATAGGAGATTTTTAATGCCAGATAATGAAACATTGATGATTGGTGAAATACTTGCCAAAGTTGATTCAGCTAGATCTAAACAAGCAAAAATAAAAATATTGGAACAGTATAAAAGTATTCCAGTTCTTCAACATTTTTTAAGAGGATTATTTGATCCAAAAATTAAATGGGCAATAACAGAAACACCAGATTATGCAGAAGATGATATCACACCAGAAGGAGAAGAAGCAAATTCTTTGTATATTGAAATACCAAAGTGTTCTCTTTTTGTAAAAGATCATCCAAAAGCAAAAGGTGTAAAACTAATAAGACTTAAACAAATTTTAGTTCAGGTGTTGGAAAGTTTACATCCATCAGAAGCATCTTTGTATATGCAAATGTTGAAAAAGAAAACTAAGGTAAAAGGTCTAACATCTAAATTAGTGTTAGAAGTCTTCCCAGGTATGTATAAAGAAGGAGTATAAAAATGGCAATAGGTGTTACAACAGGAGGTGAAAGTTTAAAAACTAATGTTAGTGTGAAATCTGGTAGAAAGAAATTATATGATAACCAAGCATTAGTAGTTGAAGCTTTCAAAGAAAAGTATATCAAGGTAGATTTAGTTGATGAAGAAGATCATCATTTTAAATTGAATTGGGATGGAGAAAAATATGAAGGTAACTTTTTTGGTACTACATTAACTTGTGAGTATGATGTGATTAGAGATTTTAAAGCAGATATTTCTGCACCAGAAAGAAACGAGTCGGGTTCTCCTGTTTATGCAAAGAGATCAAAAGGAGGTAGACCAGATCGTTATCACGAATAGGAGATATATATGTATGTTTCAGTAGAAAACCCAGTTACACAAGAAATTCGTAACTATGAAACAAACATGTGTAGAGCTTATAAAGAAAATAAAATTAGTAAGACTAGATATTTTAAATCATTATATCCAACCAAACATCTAATTACAAGATGGTTTAATATACTGAATGAGGAAATATTTAATAACGAGATTTATCCATTCTATGACATTGAGATTATACAAAAGAAGGGATGTCATGCAGAACATATTCCATTAGAATATAGTGGAAAAATCTATGCTATTTTATCTATGACAGATCGTTTTATTAATAAGAATGAGTTTTTGTTTACATTAGCACATGAGATGGTTCATCAATGGCAATGGATGCACTTGTATAGATCGGATCATGGTCAATCGTTTTGGAAATGGAAGAATCGATTGGCACAATTTGAAATTCCATTAGGAGAAAGTATTTAATGCCATACTATGAATTTGAATGTGAAAAATGTTCTCACGAGTTTGAAGATTTTCAAATATTAGCAAATATTGATGTTCCTTTAAAACAACCATGTCCTTCTTGTAAGAAAATTGGACACATACAGAGGTTGATTTCTGGTGCAGATATATGTGATCCAGTTTCGTTAGGTATAAAAAAAGTTCCAGCTGGGTATAATGAGGTTATTAGAAATATACAAAAGAACAACCCAGGTAATACGATAGAGTTAAGAGATTAGGAGATTAAATTGTTACAAAAAAGTATCAGTATTTTAATTGTTATTGGTAGTATTTTAATATTTAGTAGTTGTGGTTCTATAACTACTGTTACCGCTTTAAGCACAGTTGGAACTGCGGCTGCGAGTAAAGTTATTGAACACCAAGTTGGTTATGGGATTAGGACACCACAAACGATTATAGAACAGGTGATGCCTTCTGTAGTAACAATTGTTTCTGAATCACGTAATTCAAGAAACTTGCCACCTCGTCAAAGATTTACTAATCCGAGAGAAACACCAATATTACCACAACCAAACAATAACGAATTTCAATCTGGTACTGGTTTTGTTATCAAAGAAGATGGTACAGTTATTACCAATTATCATGTCGTAGCAAATAGTATAGGTAAACCAGATGCTGTGCTTCGTGTTATTTTTAGTAATGATTCTGTTTATACAGCAAAAGTTTTTAATTATGATAAACTATCTGATATAGCTATTTTAAAGATTGTTAATAATGAAAATAAAAAATTCCCAGCAATTACTTGGGGTGATAAGGCGAAACTTGGAAGTCATGCAATCATTATTGGTTCGCCCATTGGCATGGACTTTAGTGTGTCTTTTGGGATCGTTTCTGCTGTTGACAGGATTGTTCCAGATGCTTCTCCTCCATTTGTTCCATATGTTCAAACAGATGCAGCGATGAATCGTGGTAACTCTGGAGGTCCGTTGTTTGATGCAGATGGAGGTGTTATTGGTATTAACACTTTAATATTATCACCAGCACCAGGTGTTGATACTGGTAGTGTTGGATTAGGATTTGCTATTGACGGTCAGTATGCACAGAATATCATAAAACGATTAGAGGGTGGTGATAAAATAAAATGGAGTTACATGGGGATTCTTTATCGTTTATTAGATATGGAAGAAACCGAAAGTAACAATTTACAATTTGGAAGGAATGTTATTATTAAAGATGTTTTGAGTAATGGTTCAGCTTATAACATATTGAAAAAAAATGATATTATTCAAAAACTGGATGGAGTAGTTGTTACACATAAAAAATTTGCATCAATGATTGCTAAGTTAAAACCTGGTACTACTATCGAATTGACAGTTTTACGAGATGGTAAAGAAGAAACTTTAAAATTAATTCTAACACAGAGGCCGGCGTAATATGTCACCAGTTAAAATGATGCTTAGAAGTATGATGATGTATCAACGTAATCGTATGTTATCACAAGATTGTATTGATCTTTCTACAAGAATATATAATAATTTACTGGACATAGATGAATGGAAGCAGACAGGAAATATAAATATATACAAGAGTGTTGGTAATGAAGTTTCTACAGAAAAAATAATCAATGAAGCTTCTAAGACAAATAAAATTATTTATCATCCAACAGCTGAACCAGAGGATAATATTATTGAAGTAGATTTAGTCATTGTCCCAGGTGTGGTGTTTGATGAAAAACTTGCAAGATATGGTAGAGGTAAAGGTTATTATGATAGATTTCTTTGTAGGTTACCAAAGAAGACAATTGTGATTGCTGTTGGATATGATTTTCAAGTGATAACAAGAAAATGGAGATTAGGATTGAAGAGTCATGATATAAAGATGGATTATATTATAACAGAGAAGAGGGTTATTCAAAAGAAGGGTACATTTTTTTACTAAATAAGGAGCAACGGGGTGAGATATTATATACTTCCCCTTGTTATGTTATTGATGATACCTACATTATTATATGGAGCAGATAGTAATACAGTCAGTAGTTCAACTGTTACAGGAACAACAACAGTTGACCGAACACCTGGCACAGCTGTGTCTCCTAGTATAGTTATTAATAATACTGATGTTTGTGTAACTGGAATTAGTGGTGCAGCTCAAACAGCATGGTTTGGTTTTTCAATGGGCAAGACTATTGAAGATAAGAATTGTGAAAGACTAAAACTTGCTAGAACACTTTTTGGTCAAGGAATGAAGGTGGCTAGTGTAGCACTATTATGTCAAGATGTCAGAGTTTTTAAAGCTATGATGATGGCAGGAACTCCATGTCCTATAGATGGTAAGATTGGAGAAGCTGCAAAACAGATATGGGAGAAAGAACCAAAACGTAGACCAGACTATCACGAATGGCGAAAAAGAGATAAGAATAAAGAAGCAGTAAACGAATTAGATTCTTTCAAATCAAATGAGTACAATGCAGGTAGTTGGGATGATGATAACTATTAAAAAGCTGGTGAGGCATTCCTAGTCCATCCAGCGGAGACTCCATACACCAATGCACCCTTAGTGGTGTATGGAGTTGCCCAATTTTTAAATCAAAAGGAACAGTATGATTTCATTTTTAGAATACGTTAATGTAAGAAAACATAATAAAGAGTGGCAGTTTATGGCTGATGGTTATTTACCACTATCACCAGCTATTCTTAAAGATTTTGAAGTGGATGTAAAAAATGTATATCATGTTACCACTATCAAAGGATTGAAAAAACTTGCACGATTACAAGGTAAACGTGTAGATGTCTCTGGCTTCACTAAAGGTTCAAAGGGTGTTAGTAAAGGACTACTTAATGATGCTGAAGTATTAGTCAAACTAGATGGTAAGAGTTCTGTTGAATTTGAGAATGATGTGAATACTAGAACAGATAGAAATGGTATTAGATGGTTATCCCCTAATGGTAATGTATCATCAAGACTTAATGCTAGAATATTTCAATTTGGTCAAACGATATTCCCAAAGATAATAAAACATTTTGATATACTATCGAAGGGAACTAAATCAATGTTTACGCATGATGTAGGTAATTGGATACATGATAAAGATGGTAAGACTAAAAAAGAGTTTATTAAGTTTTATCATCAAGAAGCTAAGAAGATAATCAATAGTTCTCTTATTAAAGCAATGCAGAATGATATTTCATATAATGATATAATGGGTCATAATCATAACGAGATACTAATACATGATTTCAAGATAACAAACTCAAAACTCATACGATCTAGTGATCCTGATAAGGCAGAGAAAATGTGGAGTAATGCAGAAGCTGCTGGTATGACAAGTTTTGCTGTAATAGATGCAGTAGAGGTAGAGAAAATATAATGTTACAACTATTACTTATACTTTTATTATCTACTAGTGCATTTGCAGAAACAGCAACTACTGCTGATGTAACAGAGAAAGATGCAGGTGCAACTCATCTTTGTTCAAGAGGTGATAGTGCATGTGGAGCTGATCCACGGACAGATATAAATTCAGATGGTGGTAGTGATGATGATATAGTTTATTGGGATCAACATGGGCATATTAGTTCTCAATATGGTAACGGGACTTATGATACAGATTTTAAGATTACAAATGATATTAGTACATTTATGACTGAAGATGAAATGCTTCAGGGTTTCACTATGGATAGTTCTATTGGATTAAGAGATAGAAACTATGTAGGTGGTGATGCATTTAGAATAAAAATTAACGTAACTGATGGAACAACTACATATTCAAACACAACAGATTTTACGACTAGTGCAGGTCAGTCATACGAAACTGTTATCAGTCAACTCATTATCCCAGAAAATACATTATCATATGATTTAGCAACATTCGGATTGATTCTTAGTGGTGATAGTTTGACTAATGGTTATAACGGACCTCAAACAAATAGTATTGGATTAACTGCTACATATGAATTAATTAATAACGTGCAGGATACTGTTTTAGATTTAGTAGCATCGGCTGTATCTGATATACTTGAGACATCTACAGATACTACAATGCAAGTTAATGTGTCATCCCCATCAGGTGTTACTAATATTAATATACCTGTTAGTGTTAGTGCTGGTGTAGTAACAATGTCTGTTCCTACTGTTGCTGGTACAATAGAGAAAATACAAATTAATACTGGAATGGCATCAAGTTCAAGTCAACCAGAACAAGTAGCAGAAGTAAAAACAGCAGTTGCTGAAGTAGAATCAGCTGTAGAAGAAGACCAAGAATCTGATTCAGAAGAACAAAAACAAGAGACAAAAAAAACCAAAGCAGACAAAGCAAAAGCAGTACAAGTAATAGTCACAAGAGTTTTACAAGCAGTTCAATTGGCGGGTGGAGATACAGATAGCACTAAATTAGCATTGATGGGTATTATGGGTAATGCAGGTTTTAGTTCATATCAAGAAGCATCTATTCCTGATGTTGCATTTTATGATACAACAGTTACATACGAGTCACCTGTTTATAATGATCCGTTAGGTAATGTATTTAATATGGGAAGTAATCAAATGATGGATAGCATGATAAATTCCCAATACAACTAGGAGATGAAATGACTAACGCTCAAGCTGAAAAAGAAAAAATCAAAAAGATTATAAGATCGACTCACGAAAATCTTGGAAAAGTAAATGCGAAGGGTCAAACGTATACTGATATAAATGATATGTTTTATGATTCAGAACAAAAACCTGTTTTCTTTACTGGTAGTGAAGTTATCAAAGAAGCTATTAGACGAGCAAGTGTTGGAACATCTGTCGCATATCCAATTACACCACAGAGTGAAGCAGCTGCATTGATTGGTGAATTATATGCAGAAGGATACTTAGATGAATACTTTAGAGGTGAAAGTGAATTTGCAGTAATGGGACAATGTGCAGGTGCATCGTTTGGTGGGCATAGAGTGTTTACTACTACAGCAGGTCCCGGAACTCTTAGAGCAATGGAAAACTTTCCAATGTGGGCAGGGTCACGACTACCAATTCAAGTTTGTGTAACTTGTAGAGGTATTAACTCTCCGTTAAGTATTCAACCAGACACCTTAGAAATACATTATCTGTTAGAA
>Ga0308025_1000471_pt1 | contig 21090 bp, 16 predicted proteins | sample Neamet422_FD_201298 | JGI IMG/M metagenome (GOLD analysis project Ga0308025, IMG submission 201298) | Marine microbial communities from water near the shore, Antarctic Ocean - #422 | ecosystem: Environmental > Aquatic > Marine > Unclassified | place: Southern Ocean | collected 2014-10-03
TGTTCTATAAGAATGATGAAGGAATATCATCTGATATTAGCAAGAATGTAAATAAGAATGTAACTCCTTTATTTCTATCTCAAAACAACATGTTTTATTATGACTCTCTTTCAGAGATGGAAGGATCTATGACTGCTTCTATAGGCACTACCAATATCGATCAATACATAGATAGTTTGGTAGATAATGGATATTCAGTTGTTTTCAAGGAGCCTAATGGATCTTTAAATGTTAAGACTAATGATTCTAACATTTTTGTTATTAATGAAGCTGTAAACCCTATAGAGGTTTTAAGTAGAAAAACTACAAGGGATGACACTTCTCAACAGGTTGAAGATATTATTGATAACCTTTCTGAAGATGTAGCGATAGCTCTTTCTAGTGAGTTAGCTGAAAACTTAGGTTTAGGAGAAGATTCTTATGAAGTTATATCTGAAAATGAAGCAAAAGAGTTAACTGGAGACAATAAGGTTAACTATGATGGTCAGCCTGGATTCATGTATAAAGGTAAGGTTTATCTTGTTTCTGGAAAATTCGATAAACATACTGCTCTTCATGAATTTTCACACATAGTAATAAGATCATTGCTTAAACATAACAAAGCGTTATTTAATAAGATTTACAATGATGTAATGAAAACTGACGCTGGTAAACAATTTTCGAAAGAAGCTATAGCTGAATACGGAGAGGACTCTGATTTAACAAAAGAAGAAGTTATAGTTAAGGCTCTTACTGAAATATCTAAAAAAGAAGATATAACACCTAAAGAAAAAACATTCCTTGATAAAGTTATATTCGCGTTAAAGAATTTGTTCAGGAAAGTATTTGGTGCTAAAAATTCTATATCATCATTATCATATAACACTACTATAGATGAGCTATATCAAATGTTCTCTAGCGACTCTCTTGATGTTTCCGCTAAAAATCTTGTAAACGATACTGACATGGCATTCATGGCAAAAGCATTAGATGTTAAGAATGATCTTATAGAAATACTGGGAGGTATTGCTTCTAACGAATCATTAGCGCCCGGTCATAAAACATTAATATCTTCATTTCAAAAGCTTACAAATGAAATGAAGAATAGTATATCAAGTAGTTCAGCTAGGATTAATAAATCTGATTTCAATAAAGAAATACTAAGTGTATTAAAAACAGATGAAGGGGTTGACTTGATGAGAGAGATGCAAAAGAGTGCATCGAAACATCTTCACGATGAAAAAATAGGTAGAATTGATGAAGATATGACTGACGATCAAAATGCTATGCGTGAAGTCGCAGAGCAGATGTCAGCAGTAATAAATCACATCTCTAACATTGGAGACAGTTTACCTGTTATCGAAAGATACCTTGAAGAAATAATGATGTATAACGTCACTAGTAATAAGACTTTAGAGGAGGCGTATGTATTTATAGATGTAATTCAAAACTGGATTGAGTTTTTAAAGAAAACTGCTGAAGGAGCTAAAAAATCCAATAAAGGAACAAGTAAAGTGTTCATGGAATACATTGGGGAGTTTAAATGGCAAGCTGAAAATCTTAAAGATAAGTTTGATGAAGTATTAGTCGGGGGGATTAAACATGAGCTCTATAAAAACTGGGCTCCACTATATGAATCAGTATCTAAACAATTGGATGCTGAGGTTGCTAAAATAGAGAGAGTTATCGCTCTTAGACCTAACAGAAAAAATAAATCATTACATGCAAGTCTTGCTAAAGCTAAAAGCAACAGGTTTAGACTTCCGTCAAAAGCTAAGTTTGAAGACTATATTAAAGTTAAAGGTATAGAGGATATATCAGGTATGTCTGCATGGTTAGAGAATTATATATCTATTAGTGATCCAATTGTAGCTTCACTATCTAAGTATATAAAGAAAGAATTGAGTGATGAAGAAACTACAGCTTACCAGCGTTACGTTAAGTTTACTTTAGAGTTACGTAAATTAATGGAAAAGGCAGGGATGGATATCAAAGATATCAAAGACATTACTAGAACCTTAACATTTGAAGATGAATCAGTTCTAATGAATCAGTTTGGCCACCTTGATAAGTTCATGGTTACAACACTAATCAATGAACATAAGGGTCATAAATTCGCTTTAGGCGAAATGACTAATAATATTAACGATATAAGTATAGCTTTAAAAGAAGCAATAGACCCTAAAGAGGTTAATGGAGTAAAACCTGATGTTAATCCTGAAGAAGTAAGTGATCTAAACAAAGAGTTAACTGAAGCTTTACAAAACAAGAAAGAACATATAAGAACATTCTTTAATGGTAAGCATACTGAAAAGTATAATAACGCCTATGATGTTTTTGAAACGGAAAAAGGTAAGATTGCTAAAGAAAAAAGGCAATCAATACTAGATATGATAACTGACTTAAAAGAGGGTATCAATGAAAACACTGCAACAACAGCTGAGGTTGATCAAAACATTAAAGAGATAGATGCGCTTTGGACTACATTTTCTTATCTAGGTTCGTTGTATGATGAGTACGGAAACCTTAAAGAAGAAGGTACTGAAGAACATGATATTGCTCTTACTATAAAGTTATTCAAAGAAAAAAGTAGAGGGTTCTTTACTTATAGTGCTGATAATAGATTATTTCAAATGGCTTATGATGAGTTTGAGTTATTAGCTAAACTGAAGATTGAATCTAAAGGAATAACTGAACCGTCAGCTGCTTATGATTTAGAGTACGATGCATTACATAAAGCTTGGGTGAAAGACAATACTAGTTTATCATTTTCTGATGGATACTTAAAAGCTAAAAATAATATAATGTCTCAATTATCAGAGAATAATATTAGACTACAGGAGCTTTTAGGTGAAGAGGAAAGTACAGATAATACTTTTGAAAAAATAGTTGACCAGGTAAAAAATGAGAAGAATGAACTTAACGAAATAGAAGTTGATACTTTCTCTCCTGAAAAACAAAAAGAACTAATAAGATTAGAACAAAAAACTATAGATGAAAAAGCTAATAATGAGAATAGTGCTGTTAGTAAAGATGACCTTGAGTTTTATACTGAAAATTTACCATTAAGAAAAGGATTATCTACTGAGGAAAAAGCTAGAATTGATAAAGTAGGAGAGATTATAGCTATAGAAGCTTCTATATCAAGTCTTTATGAAGCTTTAAACTACTTAAGGTCTAAAGTGCCTAATACAAAGTTTGATGAGATAATGGGTAACTTCACTAGAGATAATAATCTTAGGTTAACCGCTGCAGAGAAAAAGCTTACTTATGCTGAGATGATAAAGAATAAGAAAGTATTTGCTAAACTTAAAAAAGTTCAAGGGTTTGAAGAATTTGCTTCTATATCAACAGTGTTTAAGAAATACTCTTATGTAAACAGAAAGACAGGTAAAACTGTAAACGTAGTAGAGAGAGGTGTTTCATACGCATGGCTTAAAGAAGAGCCAATCAGTCGCGCGGAAACTAAAGAAGAAGAAAGAGAAGAAGGTTATATAAAAACGATTGAAGTATCAAACAGTAAAGGTGAGTTGATTGAAATGAACTACCCTTCTTTTAAATACATGGAAAGAACTACTAATCCAGAATTGTTTAATGGTTATGATGAAACAACAGGATTAGTTAATGATAAGGATTTGAAAGATAATCTTGGGAACTGGAAACCTAAAACTGAACAACAGATGAAGGATAAGGTTGAATATCAAAAAGAATTAAATGGAGAAGCTATAGCTGAACCATACAGATATATCAATCAAGAGTTTACTTCAATGAGAAACAATCATAAAGATCAATTTGCTGTTCTACAACATGTTACTGCTTATCATTTAGATAATCAAAGAGGTGTTGCATCGAATAAAAGATTAGATTTTGAAACTGCGAGATATAGAGGTCTTGCTTATGAAAAAGGTACTCCTGTTGAAATAGTTAAAAGAATGTTTCACAATTCATTCTCTGATTTAGTTGTTTCTGCCGATGATTTTGAAACTGGTCTTAATGCTATAGATGTAGAATATGAAAATGATGGTGATTATCAAAGGTCAGACAATACTATACCGGTTACAGGTAAGTACGGTCTTACTATAGAGCAATCGTCTTTCGATGTCCTTGGTGGTATTGTAAAGTACGGACAGTCAACTGCTAGATATAGAGCTCTAAAGAAGACACAATCAATTACTAGAGCTACTGCAGAGTTTGCAAACAGGAACAAACCTGTTGATAAAATGAAATGGAAGGTAGCCGAAAGAGCTGCTAGAGCTGCAACTGAAGGGTATAGATTAGCTCATAATCTTATCTCAAGTAAAGATAATAAAAGATTAAAGTCTCATTCTAATTTAAGATCTAAAGTATTACAATCAATTTACGAGGTAAATCACCAAGGTAAAAAGATGTTTGATACTGGAGCAAGTAACAATGTATTACTGAATGAATCATTAAAAGCTGTTAATACAGCTGCTACACTAGCATTCTTTTCTTTAGATGTTTTATCTGCTGGAAAAAACTTCGGTGGAGCAATGGTTCAGTTAAAAAACGAAGCTTTATATTCTAAACATTTAAACCCTGGGGATTTAGCTAGAGGATTAACTTGGATATCAAAAGTCCCTAAACTTACTTACAATCAGACGTTTAGTTCTTATACTCAACCTCTGAATTTACAACTTATAGCTTTATTTGATGCTGTTCAAGGTGATAATTCTATCATGGCTCCTAGAGCAATATCTAATACAGGAGTGAGAGAACTAGCTCATGGCGGCCTTACCGGTGTAGCTACTCTTCATAGACGAGCTCTTGAGAAATCAGTTACTCTTACGATGTTTTCTGCATATATGCATGCTCAAAGGATTGAGATGATAGATAAAGATGGTAACATAAAAAATATACCATATATAAATGCTTGGGTTAAAAACAAGGTAACAGGTCAAATAGAATTAAAGCCGGGTATCGACAGTAAATATGATATTAATGGTGATGAGTTTTTTGCTGTAAAGTTAAGGCTTCATGAGCTTTCGAATCATGTTCAAGGATCTTACTCTGATTTTGATACTCCTATGTTTGAAAGGTATGCTCTTTCAAAACTTGTAATGAAGCTTAGAAAGTACTTTTCTAAGATGGCTTATAATAGATGGGGAGGATGGTATGGAGAAAAATACAGTATTGTTAATGAAGATATACACATAGGGTATCAAGTTGACGCTCTTCAGTCATTAGTAAAGCTTTCTAAAATCGGAACTGGCCAATGGAGATTAATATCTAAACAGAATGTTAAAAATATTACAAGGACTGTAATGGAGTTTGCTAACAGAGCTGTAGTTTTAACATTGGCAGGTATCATATTTGGATTCTTCATTGATGATGATGATAAATGGAATAAACTTATGTCTAAAAGTGGACCCATAGAGACATGGCTTACTAGAGATGATTTGACCTATAGTCTTAAAACCGCATCAAAAAGCTTGAAGATCGGAAGAGAATTCAAAGGTTTAGGTTTTGCTGAAAATTATATGTTAGCACTGATGTTAAGTGTTAGTTTAGAGACTAGTTCTTTTACTAGTCCCTTAGCTTTATTGTCTACAGTTAAAACATCTTCGATATCTATAAGTACTATTGAGAATGCTATAAAACTTATAAATGAGTTTAGCGGATATGTTTTATCTGATAAAGATGGTAATAGATCAGACTCAAGTGTTTATTATCAGAAAAATTCTGGTGATAACATCTATGAAACTAAACACTCTCCTAAATATATTAAAACATTATTACAAACATTAGGTATGGGATCTAAAAATACATCTGTAGTTCAAACTATAAAAACTAAGATATTACCATATATTAAATAATAAAAAAAAGAAAACCCACCAAAAGAATCTCGTTAGAGACCTTTCGGTGGGTTTGTTTTTAATCTTTTCTTCTGTTGTATCTACTTAAATAATTGTAAACTCTAAAGTTAACTATACTTCTTAGTAGTAATGATATTATCACTATTACTAATAAATAAGTAAAGCTTACTTGTGTCACTATCAATAGTATAGATAGTTCTAATAAACTTTTCAGTCTTCCAAGTAACGATTGACCGTCCATTAAAAATGACAGTACTGAACTAGATAGAAAAAACTTAGATCCTAAATCTTCTCTGCCTTTCTTGTATTTGTTTCCCCAAGATTGTTTTGGGTTCCAAAATAAAGGCTTGTATCCACTTAATATAGATGTTTTATATCTGAATGATATTGCATCAATCAAGTTAGACACTACTACCAATAAGATTATCATTATTGGTAGTAACGCATAATAAATACTCATTAATCTTCTTCGTCAAAGAAAGGAAAATCATCTGCTGTATCTTCAAAGAATGGCTCGTCATCAGTGATTAATTCATCTGCAACTTGCGCTCTAGGGATTTCAGGCTGAGGTATTGGAGCAATTATTTCTTCAGATAACTCTTCATTGTCATTTTCTACAGCCTCAATGTTAATTTCAACTTCTTCTTCTTCTTCTTCTTCTGGTGCAGAGAAAACGTTTGCTGGAGCCTGTTCGGTAACAGGTTCTTCTTCAACTACATCGTTAATAATTTCTTGAGGAGCAACTATTTCTTGAGGAGCAACAATATCAACCGGTGCTTCTATCTCAACTTCTTCTATAATAACAACAGGTTCAATTATTTCTTCATCTTCAGGTAACTGTTCAGGGTTAATTAAATCAGTATTACCTTCTGGTGTTAAGTCAGTTTCTATACGAGGAGTCACTACGATTTCTTCGTGTTCTGCTACTGCTTTTTCCGTTTCTATAGACTCGTGTAATTTATTAGCTTCAGAGATTGCTTCTTTTCTATTAAGTAACTCAACTAATTGAGGTCTATTTGTTTCAATCCATGCATTAATATCAAGCTCATCATAAGCTTTGATTTCATCAACTTCAACCTTCTGAGCGTCAGTGATTAAGCCTTTTCTACCTAATATCATAAAGTTATGAATATTATTGTAGTTTCTTAACCATTTAGATGGATGAGAGTTTAATAATACATCTGATACTACAGAATAGAAATCGTTTACATTAGTATGTTTACTGATATCAAAAGCAGCTGCTATCTTAGATACTTCTGAAACCGTAATAATCCCTTTCTCCATGAATATTCTACCAAGTAAAGAAGATGCACCTCTTAAAGATAACTCTTCATTTTCTAAATCAGAGATATCATTCTCCATAACGATAAGAGTTTCTAATGTATCTAATTCTCCGTTGATTAAAACCATAGCTTTTTCAAGAGTAGTTTCTTCTCTCATTCCCATTGTAGCTAGTGATGGCATTAATGAAATACTCCCATCATTAAAGCATACACCTTTAGAGCATCTAAACTTTATAGATTTATCATGAGAGTTAGTCCATGCTAACACTGAGTTGTACGAAAGGCCACTATCAATAACGTATATACCAGTAGCTGATGTACCAGCAGGATTAAGAACGTAACTCTCTTCTATAATAGTGTAACTTTTAGAAGTAATAACTTCTCTTACTGATTTTGCGATATCTTTATGAGATATTCCAATAACACTTGTTGTTGCTTCAGTTAATTCTAGAGCATTATATGTTATACTGTTTGTATTTTTTGGCATATTAAAATAAGTTTAACTGCTGTTTGTTACCCTCTATGGAGTATATGATTGCAAACGCAGCTTTTGTGTAATGATTTTTGTCTACAGGCTTTTCCTGTAATACTTTTTCTTTAAGATCGTATAATGGAACTATTAATTCTTTAACTTTCTCTATTTTCTTTTCTTTTTCTTTCTCCTTTTCTTTTTCTACGATAGACCCTCCTAGTTTTGAGATGTAATATCGGAAAGAGTTTGTGATAAGAACTTCTTTTCTACTGTGCTTACTGCCTTCTACTTGCATGTAAGTAGCATTTGGTTTTACTTTCAATGTGTAACAGAACATACTTGAGTCTAAGCATTTATTAATTGTCCTTCTCGGATCAACGTTGTTTACAAAGTGCTCATATATGGCTTTATAGATAATATCTGGCTTCTGTTCTTTTGTTATGTCAAGTTTCTCGAAATTAAACTTCCCTACAGTATTTACTTTATCATCTTCACTTACAGATATGTAGTTATTAACATTCTGTATGATTAGTTTCTTAAGTTTCTTATACTTAAGTTTAAGATTGAAATCTTTTTCCCACTGTTCTATCATAGATTCTACATGAGTTAACTCATCTCTTCTTACAGAGAACTCTAGTCCATCAGTATTTATTAATAGTAGTGAGAACGAGCCCGACATTAACGAATCTACAAGTTTAGCTATAATCAACTGACCGTTTATAGCAGTCTTTACAGCGACCTCTGTGTCGTACAGATAAGAATATTCACTGTTCTGACCTCCGTAAGCATAAGTAAGTATGTTTTTATATAACTGTCTTTCCTTTCCCTTGGTGTTGTCTTTTTTTTCTAGAATACTCTCAAGGCAGTTGACGAAAAACTCGTCATTGATATGTTCGGGTGCCCATACATTATTAACCGCAAGGTTGGCGTAGAACGAAACTACGTCTAAACTAATGATTACTTTATCGTCATCCGATTCATAAGCACCTTTTACAGCTGCACCGTGAACACCACCTAATCCAAATACAACTTTAGTTTTTCCTATAGTTGCGGTGTAATTAAAAGAGTTCTTAAGTTTAGCACTGTTGACTGTTAGGTTAGAATATAGGTCTTTCAACCTATTAAGGTTAATGTTCTTGAATGTTATTTCCGGAACAAAATCCCTGCATACTATATCTTCTCTATATGTTCTTTTCTTTTTTAATACATTAATAGGAATAGATACTTTATCGCTTATAATTCTAAGTAGAACTTCTGAGGACATATTAGCACTTGACATATTGTTACAGTTAACATCATACTCTTTGCTAATCTTCATTCTGTTTTTAACATCATCACCATTATACTCAAGTAATCTAGCAATTGTACTTATTTCCTGGTCACATAACAACTTAATCTCTTCTAGGTTATCATCAAAACTTGTTATAGAGTTGAATCGTAACCTGTCGACACTTCCTTTCTTGAAATATATATCAACGTAAGCCAGATCAATCGAGTCTTTAGCGTTCCATCCATTAAGTCGTTTTAAATCAAGATGATCTATATTCATATTGTATTCATAATACTCCATGAATTCGCCATTAGCAAGTCTAGATATTCCATCTTCATGCTTAAGAAACATCTTTAATGCAAGTTTTTCAGGTTTATCTTTAGACCATGGACCTCTTTTTTCAATACAATACTGAGTTATTTGAGCTTCAGAATTTAACCCATCAAAAGATATGTGAACACTCTTGGTGTCATTGTGAGATTTTAGAAACGTTATCAACTCTTTAAACTCACTAACATGTTCGTCTATTAAGAATCTAGTTGTCTCTTTTGTTTTTAGGTTGTAGAAGTTGAATATAGAACCATTAACAAGTATTTTGTGTTTTACTATAAAATATTCTTTCATAATGTTTCATTAAAAAAGAGGCTATCTAATAAAAGACAGCCTCTTCAAGTATATACTACACCTATTTAAGGCATTACTACCATTTTGCTCTTACTCTTTTTCACTGGAACCTCAACTTCAACTTTAAAGTATTTCTTGTGGTCAAATGATTCTGAGTTTATAGCAAAGTCAAGAATGAACTGGTCAATCTCTGCTGCATCTTTAATGAAGTACTCACTATAAGAAACTTGAGACACTCTTTCCATTTTAGCCTGTTGAGTGTTTCCGTTCATTTGTGGAGCACCATTAGTATCTAACTTAGGAATGTTGTGATATTTCTCTTTTTTAGTTTTTCCAACGATACATAATACTTTATGATCTACATTGAATAATACTTCCACGAATGGACAGCTTAAATTGTTAGGAATCATGCTGAATGATTCTTTTTCTCCCCAGAAGCTAGAGACTAATCTCATGCTTTCTTCTGTGTTGTTTGGTTTTGTCATGTTATTATTTTTATTCAAAGTTACGATAAATTACTTTCTATCTTAACTTTTGAGTGTATTAATGTCTCTTTTATTATGCACGGTGGCTCTAATAATTCGTGACTGTTTATTATTTGTGTTAGCATTGCTTCAGCATTATCTTTATCAGATGTTAAGATTCTAGCGTAGTCATGATGGTATTTCTCAGGATATAAATATACGTCAATCAACGAGTATATCTGAGTTTGTCCACCAAAGAATTTCTTAATCTTAAGCTTGTCATTGCTAATTATTTCAGAGTATTTTCCTAATATAAAATTATTATAGGATTGTGCACTATCCAATAAGGAGAACACATAAAACATACTCTTACTATCTTCAAAGTACTCTAAGAAGTTATCATTACCTATTAATGTTTGTTGTTCATACTTCATAAAGTCTATATCGGTGACTTTCTTGAATTTAACTATTAAGCTACAGTCGGTGTATATTACTTTATCTTCATATGACAAATAAGTATTTAAAGGTATGAATCTGCTATTATGTCTGCAGATTCCTAATAATGGAAGTAAAAAGTTTTTGCTCTTCTGAAATTGTTTGCTATATATTCTTTTTACCTCATACTTCATATTACAAGGTTACATTGTTATTAGCAAAAGCATAAGGTAATTTGTACTCATTGTTGATGTAGTGATAGTTAGCTTTTACTAAGTAATCATCAAGTTCAACATTCCATCTTTCCATTGTTTCATCAGTAACTCTAAAAGAGTATACGTGATTCAGGTTATCTATAACTAAGAAGTTGAATTCAAACTCAAAATCTTTAGCGTCTGGATAGTTAGCTAAAACTAATCTTTTATAAACTGCAGCCTGTATACTATAATTAAAAGATTCTACACTTTTATCAAACCCTGATAATGGTTTTCCTGAAGTCTTAAAATCATTAATAGTTACCTTTTCGTCCATATAGGATATAACGAAATTATCAATGATACCCTTAAGGCCGAACTTATAGTTTGACAATTTACAGTATAACATTTTCTCATTAGACACTATTAACATATCGTTAGTTTCTTCTGTCAAACATAATGATTTAACATATGGAGACTCTTTGATCTTGCTAACTGCAAGATTACATTCTTCATATAGTTCATTGTCAATAACAGTCCTTCCTTCTGATTCTTTTTTGAAGTTGTAATACCTAGTGCTGATTTCATCTATTACTTTATCAAGCCTTTTTTCATTTCCAGTTCTAGAGTTTTTCTTTTCTGGTTTATCATCGGTTAATGATTGGTATAGATTGTTTTCAACTAGCCAGCTTATTATGAAGTCTTTTTGATCTTTTAACTCTCCTTCAGGTTTCCCTGTGTAGAACATTTTATCAATAATCTTAATAACAGAGCTTCCTGGTAATTTTTCTTCAGTCACTAAGAACTGATCTTTGAATTTATCATTCTCAAGTAATAACGCGTGTGTTGCCCTTCCTTTTATTAAATGCTTACCTACAAGATCCTCTTTTTGGTTCTTAATGTAATGATTATAAAAAGACTCTGGGTTATACATCAGTCTGTTCATGCTTGAAAATGAAAAATACATCTCTTTGTTATAAAAGACTTCTTCATACTCATTATGTATTTTCATATTCTTTGTTTTTAAAATAATTAATAACTCTTTGTGTTGGTTTTGTCTTTGCTATTGAAAAGCAATCATTCGAATAATGGTGGTCGCATTGTCTATCAACCTCTCCCTTAAGGTGTATAAAAGACTCTTTAGTTAATAGTCCTTTGTCCAGTAATCTAGATATTTTATTTAAGGAATCGATATTAACAAGTGGGTCTATGATTTTGTTTAAAGATTTAACGTTTACGTTTGAAAAGTGTGTCGATTCAATCTCGAACCTGTAATTTCTATAGAATGTTAACAATCTTCCTATTGATGTCTTTAAGTTTACACCGCTAAGCATGTTCATCGCTAACACTCTATCTTGATTACCACCTTTTAACATTGATACTATAACTGCCTCATTCTCTTCATTTAGCGTTAAGCCTTGAGATGAGCACAGTATTCTTAAGTTATCAGTATGGTAAAGCTCTTTTCCTTTTAATCTTTCTACTAACGATTGTTCGTAACCTCTAATCTCTGAGTTTACAAATTCAGAGCGACATATACCGTAATCACCTGGTATTACGTTACCAAATACAAATATATATTTATCAGCATCATCTACGGTCACATACTTATCTATCAGTCCTTGTTGGTGCTGGTTTATTTCTGTCTTTAAGAATTCTATACAGTTGTAATGGTGTGCCCACATTTCTATATTACCAGGGCTAAGTATAACAATGTTTGATTTTCCTATTGACATAGATGTAAAACCATTAGCAGAAGAATAATCTCTTACTGTATCTCTTGGTATTATCTCTCCTTTATGTATATGGAACTTCTTATCTCTGTCGAGAGCGGATTTAAGATGATAAAGACTTATATCAGGAAGCTTATCTACATAGTTTACTTCAGGAAGTCCTCTATTTAGGTTTATTATTTTTGTTACTAACATATTTTTGTTTTTATTTCGTCTACAAAATCATCCATATAAATATCAGCTATTGCTTCTGAGATTGAATTATCAATGCTTTCTTTAAACTTGTCATACAAGATTTTCTTGTCACAGTCAGGGTACTTTCTAATCATCATTCTTATAGCTCTGGCAAAGCCATTACCGTAATACGATTTAGCGTTTGTGTGACCATGGAAAGCGTTTTTGTTCTTACTGTTGGATCTTGATGAATCATCATGAACTGAAGTTATATCGTACAACCTCAACTCTTGTTCTATAGTTTCAACCTTGCAATGATATAACATTTCCCATCCTACTGTTTTATCTTCATAATTCTCTGAGTTTATCATATTAGTTATGTTTTCGTAAACATTCTTCTTTGATAAGTCTAGATTTGAATAAGATTGATCATTTAGGTTGTCGTTATGGGAAACTTTTAAGTTATGATATAACATCATATACAGCATCTCCATTCCATCCATTGAAATAAAGAATAATGTGTTTCTAACGTAAGACAATTGAGATGTGAAACCATTTACCTTTTTTGCTGATTCTGTTATGATAAAGTCAGTATCAACAAACTCTTCTTTTATGAAATCATCTTTATTTACAGTATTATAATACATGTCTGGTCTTTCGGTAAAATACTCGCTATCAAACTCATAATGTTCATCCATTCTAAACCCAAAAGATTTATGAACAATGTTATCATGAAATATCATGTCAGAACCAACTATCAATGTACAGTTATTTACGTCTTTTGTTCTTTTGCATTCTATATTTTTAATTGCTTCATCTATCCTTATACTACCTATATCTTGACCGGGTAATATAAGTAACGTCTCTTTTGAAGATAGTTCTATATCATGATCACCTTCAAATATCTTTTTTATAGATTGATACACACTATAATCAACTAAAAAATGAGCCTTTGTTAGAAGCTCATTTTTAGAAGATTTATATAAAATGTTCACTGGTTTCTTCTCGAATTTGAGAGTCTCTAGTGTTTTTAATGGTATTTTATACATATTTATTTAGTTTATGCGGTAATCATCTGAGATATACCGTCTTTCATTGCTAATATTTTAAACTTAGAGTGAGAACCTACAATAGCTCTTGCCATGAAATAGTTTAAATCGTTAGAAAATAAGTCTTGATCTGACAATAACTCAGAAACTCTATCGATTAATTTTTTCCCTGGAGGAGTTTGTTGAGACTTAACCTTTATATAGTTAACAATTCTCGTTGATAATACTGAACCAATATCTGCTCTATAGTCATCTTGAGTTCCAGTACAAGCTTTCACTTGAGACCTTACTTTTGTATAATTAGCATCTTCAAGCATGAATTCAGGACTTAATAGTTTATCTAACTTGTTATTAATAAACAAACTAAACATAGTCGCGAACTCTGGTCCAACACTACCTTCTCCAATCATTGAGATTAAAGGTAATTCATCAGAAAAGTTTTCAATAGTAGATATAGAGTTAAAGAACTTAGTAGCACTTCTTGCATTAATACCTTCATTTTCAAACAGTTCTGCGTTCATTAATGAAAAGTTAATACATCTTTCATCTATACCTGCTTCCTCAGCCCATAGTGCCCAAGTTTCAATATCAAAACAAACAGTCTGACTGATATATCTAGTCTTTTGTGCTTCATCTTGACTTGTAACTTGATAATCTCCATTGTCAGGATTTGATGATAAAAGGATCGTTGTTCCTAATGGCAGTTTCCAAGATATAAATTCTTGCTGATCGATAATCTCCATCGTAGCTTGAATAAATCTTTGTTGAGCTCTAGAGAAATCATCTAATAATACAATAACTCCTTTACCTTTTTTAGCTGCTTCATGACAATTCACTACCCATTCAGGTTTAGAATATCCCATTTTATGTTGACCTGTAGAGATAAAACCTTTAAGTTTGAACTCTTCAACTAATTTTGCATCGATCCAAGCTTTTCTCTTTACTAATACTCCTTCTTTATTCTTAACTGTTTTATACATCTGAAACTCTCTTGTAGGATATCCAGTTAAATCACCTAATTCTTCAAACTGAGATAAAGAAATCTTTTCTAAGTGAGACTCAGTATCTAAAGCTAAACTCTTTAAAAAAGTAGTTTTACCAATACCCGCCTCACCTACTAACTCAACTGCTACTGGCATAATACCTTTAGCTTGTAAGTCTTTATTAGATTTTATCATGTGCGTTAAGAACGGCTTTAATTCTGTAAATGTTAATTCTGTTTTCATAGTGTTTTTTAATTTAGCTTTATTACTTTTCCTGGAAGTTTATTATTCATGTCTGACTGACTAGATAATACCCATAGTACTCTTCCTTTAGGGTTTCTTTCTGGGTTTGCGCATTCACCATCAGTGAAATAGATCAAACAACTAAACTTTGATAAGTTATCATTGTAGTAATCAACAGCTTCAGTAAAATCTGTACCTCCTCTGCCAAATATCTTAATACCGCCTTTCGTGGGCGTATATTTAGTTATCTTTTGGATTCGTGTATCAGCTTGAACTACAGTCATTTCAGCACCCATTTTACATATATGATTAAGCTCTCCCCAGCATTCAATCATTTCTTCATCATTGAAAGATGCTGATGTATCAATAGCTATCATTACTGATAACTTACTGATTACCTTTAATCCAGCATCATCTTCAAATCTAATACTCCTTTTTCTCCTTGTCTTTCTTACCTCTGTCTGTGTTGATCCTCCAACAAAGTTCCTTAAGTATCCTTTCCAGTCGAATTTAGGAGCCTCTACTTTATAAAGGTCTTTTATAATTGTTTCTAATTCTCCAGGAACAGTTCCTCTAGATTTAATAACTTGTTCAGCAGTCTCTTTCATAGAATGCTCAATTTGTTTTCTTATAAGTTTTTCTGTAATAGGGTCTAAGTCTTCCATTTCCCAGTTATGATCATCACCATCTAAAGCGTCTTGTATCACTTGGTTTTCACTTTTACCATCACTATCAATTTCTTCCATTAGTAGGTCGTAATAGAATTTTGTCGACTCATTGGGTGGAAACCCGTCATAATCTTCTAAAAATATTCCTCTCAATGGTAATCTTGCTTTCTTTTGTATTGCAACTTCTTCAGTTATCAATCCACTATCCAGCGCACTATCTATACCGTCTTTTATTATTTCTAAATCGTCTAAATACGATTGAAGGCTTGGGTATGCGCCTCCTATAAGGTAATCTCTATCTATTAACTGATTAACAACTAAGTCAGCAGCTATATTAAAAACCTTTTTATCTGCAAATGTATTTCTTAAAAACAAATGACTATATGCAATATGTATTAACTCATGTTTTAGTAATCCTACTTTATGTTCGAATGGTAGCATACTCCAAAAGTCAGGGTCAATGCTTAATGATACATTAACACCTTTTATTGAGACTCCCGCGGTACCTATACCTTCTACCCATTCTTTATTGAGCTTTAACAGAAAAAGCCCATAGAAGGGCTCTTTAAGTATTAAATGTTTACTAGCCTTAGCTAGTGTTTTATTATTGTTTTTCATAACTATTCTAATTGATATCTAAATAACTCTCGCATATGTATTGCATCAGCTTCGTTGTCGTCAGATCCTTGATATCCGTACTTCTCCTTTGCTGCTTTAATCATTTCTGCTTTGCCACAATTACCTTTCCCTGTTGCGAATTTCTTTATTTCTGATGCAGAAAAAGCTCTGTAATCTATACTATTGGATTCACAAAATGACTCAAGAACAGCTATAAGCTTAGCTTGGTGTATTATTGAGTTCGCATGTTTACCTGCTGGTCTTTCATATATTATAATATCTAAAGGATTCATCTTATGAAACTCTTTAAGTTTATAATTAAACCTTATAAGCTTCATGCCCATAGATTCATCTTTCAATGTTTTGAAATCCCATGTACCGTAAACTGTTGGTGATAATGCCCATCCTGTAAGACTTGCGATGTCAAGACTTAATACTTCTAATTCTTTGTTCATATTTCTTCGATTTTTGGTGTTAATTCTGCTAAGGTATAACTTACACCTCTAACATCAACCATTTCTGCAGGATCTTTCTGTGTATGGATTCTAATACTAGGTATATTATACATAGTTTCGTATTTCTCCATACCTATTATCCCTGCGTTATCGTTGTCAAAAAATGTTACCATCTTTTTATATGATAAAGCGAAATCTTTAAGTGCTTGTTTTCTTATTGGTGTATTCTCACTTGCTGGACACACGTATTCAGCTTTAAATCCTAGACTATATAAACTCATTATATCTTTAAGCGATGAAGCTAATATAAGTAAATCTTCTTTATATTCTAGTTGTTCTGAACCTTGTATGTATGTATTATCAACAGTAAAGAATTTCATCTTCTTACTTTTTGGTAGGTACACCTTGTATAATGAACCGTCTTTTCTGAAGTAACCATAAAGATATTGTCTTTTGATTGTAAACGATTCACTTGCTCTCTCAACACTGAATGATTCTAGAGGTTTTACATTAAATATTCCTAGTATTTTACTACTAATATTAAATCTTAACCAGAATTCAGCGTCTATCTTATTCCAAGCTCTAACTTTATACTCTTTTAACTTAAAGGACTCCTGCTTTCTAGCAAGAGTCCTAGTTAAATGCTTCAAGTCTTCACACTTAGAAGATAATGTAACCTGATCTTCAAGTATCTTTTTATATGCATCCTCTTTATTTATATCATAAAGGTTACATACTAAATCAACTATACTACCAGATTTTCCTGATGAATAATCATGGAATCTATATCCTCCGTGCTTATGATAGATATGCATGGAAGGAACACTATCTGCGCTATTAAACATAGATAATATCTTTACATTTTGTCCTTCCAGCTTTTCCTGTAATCCACAATAATATTCAAAAGCCCAAGCGATAGCTAAAGCTTCCGTGTTATTATAATCTACAGTTCTAATCATTTTACATTTTTTATTAAGTTAACTAACTAATAATCAACGTTTTATTAGAACGGAAGATCATCATCATCAGCAGATAATGCTTCAGAACCAGATGTACTAAAACCTGTTGGTTCTGCACTTTTACTTTTATTATCAAAGCTATCAACTGGTTTGTTTTTAGCAGCAATAATATTTTTAGAGTGATCAAACATTGTAACCTTTGCAGCATCTTTAGATTCTGGATTTGCAAATGGAATACCGTCTTTACTGAATTTATCAAAGTATAATTCATAAGCAGGATATCCACCTTTGTTATAATACTCTCTTCCAGAGATACAAGAGTCTAAGAATTGATCCTTGAATTTAGCTGTTTCATTGAAAGCTTTAACGAATAATTCGATAGTATCGTGTTTTCCATCATTGTCAGCTAACCATTTATCACAACCTGTAGCTTTTGCTATCTTAATTACGAATGTAGCTATAGATTGATCTCTGTCAATCTCAAAGTCTTTTCCGTCCTTACCTTTGATTGTTTTGTTTTCATAAGAAAATCTAGAAGCTTTAATTCTTGCTGATTGTCCTTTATGTTTACCTTTAGAGTGGTTGTCATTGTCGATGTAAAAACCATCAAAATCATCACCTAAATCTACACCAACTGCATCCAATACTAAGTCATAAGACTTTACTGGTCCTTCAGAGAAAAATCCTTCTTTAAGAGAGATGTTCTTGATTTGGATCTTTTGGTTACTTGGTTCTAATTGTTTTGGAGTGTAATTACCACTTGTTTCTTTTGTACTAATCATGTTTTTCTTGTTTTTCTGTAATAATAATAATAAAAATACTTAATCCGAGTTTTTTACTCGAAATCTTTGATCGCTTTAATAACTAAGTTTAAGTCATTCTCTACTTCTAATGTTTCGAACATTCCTAATGGAGACTTACATGTGTTTGTACCGTCTGTGTTTGTTCTGAATACATAATTTATAGTTCCATCATCGTTCTTAGATGTCTTTGTGTATAAAACTATAGAAAATAAACCTTCTAAAGTCAATGCATTGTCAATCATTTTACCAACTGTTTTTGCTTTAACTCTTTTTCTTCCGTCAATATCAATACTTTCTTCTGGATGTGTAAAGAAGATTACAGTTAAATCATCTCTTAGTGTTGCTGGTAATTTAGCAACTGATGCTATACCTGTGGCAATATCACTAAACTTATCATAACCTTTCTCACTACTTCTATCAAAGTATTCAAAAGCTGCAGAATACTGCCAATCATCAACGATTACAGTCTTTACTTCTGGTCTTTTTGCATTGATATACTCAAGAGTCTTGTAGATTTCACTAGCTCTACTCATTGTAGTCATGTTACCATCTCTAGTTTCTTTTGTTAATTTCTTGTAACTAGTTTTCCAACCTTTAAATGGTAATGGTTTATTTGCTACGTTTATCCAAAATGTTTCTTTTGAATCTAAATTTCTACCTGATGTAGACTTTCCTGAAGCCGATTCACCAATAATTAATACGCCTGTTGCCATTCTATGTTTCTATTATTTTATTTAACCAATTCTTACTACTTACAGGTTTTTGTAACTGAATAGCCGCGTAATCTCTTAACGTCATATCTTTAAAGTTACAATCCTCTGAAAGCTCTATATCTCCTACGAACACTGGTTTTTCATACGTGGAAATGCTTTTTCTAGGTTCAGTTTTAACCTTAATCTTTTCGATCAAAGGTTTTCTTACTTCTTCAAGTTCTTCAATTGACACCATATATCTGACTGGTGTCCCATCAATTTTGTGATACTCTTCATCAAAGAACTCGTTACTTTTTAGTTTCCATAAAGTCCTGTTAGGGTCTGAAGGTTTAAAGTCTTTACTTGTTAGTTCTATGTAAATATCTCTTCCTGAAGATATCTCACTGAAGAAAAAACCTAAATGTAATCCATCTAATCCAGATGAATAATGTGCCATCTTAGGTATAAAATCGTAATGATCTTCATTAAGTCTTAACGATTTAAACATGTCTTTATGGTAGTCTTTCAGTTCTTGATATATCTCCTTTCTTTCTTTTGGTGTTATGCTCATATTAAAAATGTTTTGTTGCTTGTTGATCGGGAGCTTCCCGTTCTATTAATTGCATCTTTTCAAATGCGGCAGTAAAGAATGTTACTCCAACATCACCGTTTCTAGATTTCAAGAAGTGAAGAGCTAATAGTCTGTCATCATCTATAATATATCTTTCGGCTCCGTAGAATCGTATCTTTTGTTTACCCGGTCTGTTTATTCCTAAAGCTAAATCACAATGTTGAAGTAGTGCATCACCTCCAAAGATATCAGAAGGAAGTATATAGTTTCCATATTTCCCATCCTCATTTCTTTCTGGTCTTTCTATGTCACGATTCAATTGTGATAGTATTAGAAATATTATTGGATACCTTCTTTTTAAAGCTGTAAGTGTTTCTCCAAACTCATAAAGCATCTCGTTTCTAGATTGACGTTCTCCACATTTTATCAAGATTGAGTGATCAACTGTTATAACCGTTTTAGTATATTCCGTAAAAGGAACTTCTGTTATGTTACCGTTTTTCTGCTTAACTTGTCTTTTTACTTGTTTAGAGAATTTCTTCATGTACTCTTCAACTATATATTGAAACTCAATAACAGTTGGTGCTTTCTCTACAGTGTCTACAGGATTCTTTATTGCTTCTAAAGCGTAATCCCTACATCTTGAGAGGTTTGCGTCAGAAAGTGTTCCTTCTGCACTACAGATTTGTTTATAGTTTATTCCTAATTCACTCGTGTACGCTCTTATTGCTGTGTTTCTACCTATCATTTCTAATGAGAACTCTAAAACTCTAAAATCCTCTTTAGGATTAAGTCTGAATGATTCTCTTATGATTTGATCTTTAAGTAATGTTTTTCCAGCGGCAGGTCTTCCACCTATTAATACCATAGAATGCCATTCAATACCACCAACTGTAGCATTGTTTACGCTTCCCCATGGTAATACGAAACTTGTTATAGTTCCATTCTGTCTACCTTTAAGATAGTTTAAACTTTCCTGATACGAGCTCCTTTGTGATCTCCATAATTCGCTCATAGTTTTCTTATTTATTTGTAAAGGCTAGCCTACAAAATTAGCTATTTTTTTTATACTTTAAAAGACTTTCTCTTTAAAAGTGTGACTTTCTTGTGATCCAGTACCATCCATAACCATCATACAATAGTCTGATAACTCAGACTGCCAATGCTTTCCATCGGTTTGTTTTCGTATAAAATATTGAGAAGTTCTACAATAATCCCAGTTAACTTTCTGTTTTTCATTTATATAAATAACGGTAGCTTTGAGTATTGTTTCCCAATTATAATCGTTGTTAGCTAAAAACCAAACCATTGCAGGTGTTAGATTATTCATTGAACATCTTGCTAATTTTTTAGTCTTTGCAAATCTGATCTTAGGGAATAATTGATTGTACGTTGTAAGGTTAGCTACGAATGAATCATCAGTTACAGGTTTTTTAGCTGATACTGTTTTAGTAAATAAATCATTAGCAGCTATAAGTAGTACCTTTCCTTTTGGTGATACAAGATTAGTATCTCCAACGTACTTTAACATTACTAGGTTTTTTCTCTCTAAAGATTCATTTATACCTTCAGTTCTTTTCTTCTTAG
>Ga0308025_1000476_pt1 | contig 20970 bp, 3 predicted proteins | sample Neamet422_FD_201298 | JGI IMG/M metagenome (GOLD analysis project Ga0308025, IMG submission 201298) | Marine microbial communities from water near the shore, Antarctic Ocean - #422 | ecosystem: Environmental > Aquatic > Marine > Unclassified | place: Southern Ocean | collected 2014-10-03
TGCGGCCAGCACCAAAGCTGCTGGTCAAGGTAGGCGAGTCCTGTTGATTCGTACCTCCGTTGCCCAGTTGGCCTTCGGTTCCACGTCCCCAACAGGAGACTAAACCATTGTCAAGAAGGGCGCAGGTATAGGTACTTCCAGCGGATATGGCGACTGCCGTGCGATTAGCACCAAGGCTGCTGGTCAAGGTTGGAGTGAGTGAGCCTGAAGTTAATCCATTACCCAGTTGGCCAGAGGTTCCAGCCCCCCAACAAGAGACTGAACCGTTGTCAAGGATGGCGCAGGTGTGTGAGCCTCCAGAGGATATAGCGATTGCCGTGCGGCCAGACCCAAGGCTGCTGGTCAAGGTTGGCGTGTGTGAATCCCCTGTGCCTCCGTTGCCCAGTCGGCCATTGGTACCCAACCCCCAACAGGACACTGAACCGTTGTCAAGAATGGCGCAGGTGTGAGTGGTTCCAGCGGATATTTTTGAGTTGCTGAACACAGTGCTCGAACTGCTGCTCGAACTGCTGCTCGAACTGGCGTTGTATTGGAAAGTGATGTCGGTCATTGCTTGGTCAACGGTGAGTGCTGAACCTTCGACGCTCGCGGTCAAGGCGTTGCTGCCGGTGCTCGAATCGAAAACATCCGAGCCCGAGACTGGTGTTGGGTAGTCCTGGTCTCCTGTGCCGCCGTTGCCAAGTTGGCCATAGCCTCCCCATCCCCAACAGGAGGCAGAATCGTTGTCAAGAATGACGCAGGTGTGGGCGTATCCAGCGCCAATGGCGACCGCAGTTCGGCCAGTACCAAGGCTACCGGTCAAGGTTGGTGTAGGCTGCGAACCCGTTGTTCCTCCGCTACCTAATTTGCCACTGCCTTTATTTCCCCAACAGGACACTGAACCATTGTCAAGAATGGCGCAGGTGTGGTCATTTCCAGTGGCGAGGGCGACTGCAGTTCGGTTAGCACCAAGGCTGAGGGTCAAGGTTGGAGTGGTTACTGAACCACTGATTCCGTTGCCCAGTTGGTAAGCACCTCCATATCCCCAACAGGACACTGAACCGTTGTCAAGAATGGCGCAGGTGTGCTTATCGTAAGTGGATATAGCGACTGCCGTACGGCCAGGACCAAGACTGCTGGTCAAGGTTGGCGAGAGTGACTCCGTTGTACCTCCGTTGCCCAGTTTGCCATAGGTCCCCGCCCCCCAACAGGAGACTGAACCGTTGTCAAGAATGGCGCAGGCGTGGGCCCCTTTAGCGGATATGGCGACTGCCGTGCGGCCGGGACCAAGACTGCTGGTCAAGGTTGGAGTGAGTGAATCTGATGTGCCTCCGTTGCCCAGTCGGCCAAGGGCTCCCTCGCCCCAACAGGAGACTGAACCGTTGTCAAGAATGACGCAAGTGTGGCTGCTTCCAGAGGAAATCGCGACCGCTGTTCTACCAGCACCAAGGCTGCTGGTCAAGGTTGGCGTGTTTTTTTGAGTTGTGCCTCCGTTGCCCAGTCGGCCATTGTCTCCATACCCCCAACAAGAGACTGAACCGTTGTCAAGAAGGGCGCAGGTGTGGGCGCTTCCAACGGATATGGCGATCGCTGTGCGCCCAGCACCAAGGCTGCTGGTCAAGGTTGGTGTAAGCTGTGTACCCGATGATATTCCGTTACCCATTCTGCCATTGCTTTTAGATCCCCAACAGGACACTGAACCGTTGTCAAGAATGGCGCAGGTGTGAGAGAATCCGGTGGATATTTTTGAGTTGCTGTAGACAGCGCCAGCGCCGGTGTTGAAGACAGATGTCTCATCAGGAAGTTGAGTATCTTCCTCTGAAATTAAGGGATTGAATTGTTCAACAAATCCCACTTGAGTCATCATGAGCATCAATATCGATAAAACGACTGCTCGGTTGAAATTGGCATGGCGAACACTGGACACAAATCGACCACAGAATTGAGGTATATAATATCGAATCGTCCATCATGGACTTAATGGCTCATCGAGTGAATGATTTTGGATTCCGCAGATTGAAGATGCTCACTTACTGTAGCTTGCTTGATGCTCATGGCTTCTGCAATATCCCGTTGTGTACAACCCCGAGGGCGGCTATAGTAACCCATTTCAATCGCTTTATCGAGAACTATTCGCTGCTTTTTGGGAAGTAAATCACTGAACTCTGGACTTTGAAGTGATTCGGACCCGAGTTTAACTGAAAATTTATTCCCAATTAGAGCCGATAATTCTGTTCGGACTCGGTTTAGCCCTTCCTTCGTACCTCGAATCGTCAATATCATTCCATTATGATTCAAGGTAGTGGGACTGATCCACCATGCATCCTCATGCGTATTGAAAATCAAAGCGATTGGACCACTTGCTAATACTTTGACCAATGCTGAATGAGAGTTTTGAGATACTATTTCCAAGATTTCGAAAACTCCGTGATTGTCTTTGAGGACCTCAGGATTATTAAATTCTACTCGCATATAGCAGATGAGCCCATCTTTATTCCGTTGGAGTAAGGTAACAAATTCACACACCTGAAACGAGTTAGGAAGTCCGACCCCTGGCAAGTTACTCCCATTATCCAATGAAACGTCAACTTGCATGTATCGCAAGTTAAGGTCGCTTGAACCAGTCGTAGCATCGGGAGCCATGCATTCACCATCTCAAGCGTCGCCACCGGCTTCAAACATGCTAAGAACACTGTTGAGGCCTCGAAGGTCTTCTTCGAGTAAAGCACGTTCCTTCTTATCCAAATCTACACCCTGTAACTGCTCAGTGATGCTCTCGATTTCTATTTTCGCAGAAGCGCGTTCTTTGGCCAATTGCTTGTCCTCTTTGATCATCTGCAGTCTTGCTATACGGACACTGTTGCTCTTATGCCGTTTGTTCACTGTAGTTTCATTTTCTGCAATAATTTCAATCGCTGTTGGATATGGAATCTCAATACCCTCTCGCTTGAAATGTTCATCGAGATTCTTGAGCAACCAATCACGAGCAACGAATTCATCAGTGTAATCTTCAACCCATCCAAACATACGGAAAACCTTCGCAAAATCCCCTAATTCAAAGAGCAAGACACGAGGTTCAGGTTTCGAGATGACGTATGGGCACTCACGCATGAGTTTGAGAATAGTATATTTGACATGGTCAATATCTTCATCGTAACTAACACCAATATCTTGAACCAATGAAATACGACGCCCTGCTCCATCTCCACCACCACGTGCGTGATTGATAATTGTAGAATTGACAAGACTGTTATTTGGAACGACGACCAAGTTCTCTTCATGGGTAAGAATCTTGGTAGAAAGAATACCTACTGAAACAACTGAACCTGTTTTTCCTTCGACTTCGATTCTGTCACCGACTTCGAATGGCTGATCTAAAGCCAGCATGAATGAGTTGACGATGTTCCCGAGTGTCTGTTGCATGGCAAGACCTATGATGAGTGAGAAGACAGCCAAGGATGCAAGAACTCCAAGCAATTCAATTCCCATTTCAGAGAGTGCAAGGTAAAGTCCTCCAAACCAAATTGCTGCACGGGACAGGAAAATAATCAACGAATTACTTCCAGATACTGTGACGGAGGTCGGTTCTGAGAATCGGTCCATGATGACTGGAATCATCACCTTAAGTGAAGCACTGAGTAAGGAAGTCGAAAGAAGAATGTAGGTAGCTTGGAACATGGGGTGAGAGGATTCGACAAAGGAATGAGTTTCGCCCATAGCCCACTTCATCGTGAGTAAAACACCCGTAATGAGAATGAACATGTAGATTCGCTTGGTAACCGGAGAGTAGAGTTTATCGTCCCACTTGAATGAAGTCTTTGTCACAAAATCCAGCAGAACTTTCCGCAGCATGAAGCGGGCGAGGACAAATGTGAGCAAAGTAGCAACGAGGCCAACTCCCCATTGCGCCCATGAGTCGAGCCCGTTTAACATTTCAATGGCTTCTTCGATTTGCGACACAGCGTGCCCTCCCCTTACCGTTCATGAAAGGGGACCCATTCATGATAGTTTCGGCTGTGGATTTGTTGCCCTCTAATCCTCATCACAAGCGCCAATGGCACGAAGAAATGCACCTTCCACTTGGCTTAGCGAACTTTTCAAAACACTCGATGCCTCGCAGAGATGATTCCTCAGAGGTCCCAAAAAAGAGAGAGGGTCAAGGCTTAACGTTCTTCTCTTCAGCGACGTGCCTTAACGACATTCATTGGTCTACCTGCATTTTCTAAGGCTGCCATCTGGGCTGCCCACTCCCCGTCAGCGTATCCATACTCGCCATCAGGTGAAGTGGTTTCTTTCTTGATAGTAACCGTCCAAGAGAAGTAAACACTCGCTCGTCCAAGTTTCAAAAGACCTGTGTATTCTCCACCTTCAGAGGTTGGAGTGTTTTTGCTGTCTTCGAACTTCAAATTGATGACCATTTCGCCATCAATTCCAATGCCGATGAGTCGTGTTCCTAAGTCTCCGAATTTCGCTTCAAACATGTTGAATTTATCACCATTTGATTCTTGATTCAAGTCAACCATTTGGACTTTAATATCCGACATATTTTCGATGGTAATGACTTCGACACTGCTTGCAGATTCACCTGGCGAGAGGCCGACGATTGGCCTTAGGACAAACGGATCTTCTTGTGTTCCTGCTCCAGACGAGAATGCTGGCGAGGAAGTTGTATTTTCGGGTTCAGGTCCATCTGCCAACAGCAGGAGAAGTTTGCTCCTTCCAAAGAGAAGTGAAACGAGCAAGAAAAACAGCAAGATAATGATGAATGGGAAACACCAGGCCCAACTGAAGCCATCATCGATATCAGTTCCATCATCGTCGACATCCCCATCAGTTGTCATTTCTTCTACAACGGTCAAAGAGAAATCAAACACTTGGCTGTAAGCAGAATTGTTTGCCCAAACCGTGAAATTCATCATTTCGGTTATATCAACCGGTGTACCTCGAATGCTTCCATCAAGCAGAGCATCTCGGGCTGGACTCCAACCAAAGGTCAATCCTTCAGGCAACTCGCCACTGATTTCCCAAGTTCCAACTTCTCCAAGTCCTGTAATATTTGGGAAGAAGGTAATCATCTCTTGGTCAACAGTCAGTTCAATACTCTGACTTGGATAAGTCAAACTAAATGGCAGGTCAAGTAAGTCATCAAATGCGTTACACAGACCATCAGAATCGGTGTCAACTGGCGCACTGGCTTCATCAAGACTATCGGTTCCACAAGTCATTTCATCGAGGTCGCTCCAATCATCACCATCATCATCAAGGTCGAGAACAAGTGCAGGAATGCTGGTTGAGTTTCCAAACAGTTCGTCTGGGAATCCGTCTCCATCAGTATCGGTATGAGCAGCTGGGTCATTCGGGAATGCATCTGGTCCTGCAGTACAATTACTGGTCGCTGGGGATACTGGTCCATCACATACGCCATCACCATCGGTGTCAGCATTGCGTGGGTCGGTTCCAAAGTCATTTGGAGGCTTGTAAACGCTCGTATTTGTTTCAAGGATGTTGAACAATCCATCACCGTCGATATCGTCATCCAATGTATCACAGATCGAGTCTCCATCGAGATCGCCGGGCAATGAAGCATTGTCTAGAGGGTTCGTTGCGCAATCCAATTCGAGAAGATCGGAATAACCATCGCCATCATCATCTAAGTCTTCAGTGAGTTCTAAAATAAGAGAAGAATCGGGTAATTGGTCCGGTTCTCCATCCATGTCAGTATCTTCAAGAACCGCTAGTTGAAGGATAAACGTATCTTCGTGAAGACTACTGTTCGAAAATATGGTGAAGTTTGTCATCATCAACAACTCTCTTGGAGTTCCCCAAACAGTACCGTTCTGCTGCCCTATGAACAAGCCTTCTGGTAAATTGGGAGAAATCTCATAAAGTGAGTTATTGATGGTCCAAATCGGTTCTACGGAATCAATCACTGAATTGTTAAGCAAATAGATTCGGCCGTGTGGAGGCGTATATTCAAGTCCTTCAACGGTAATGAAAACATATACTGACATTGAAGATACATCATTTGTCGCCGTAATTTCATACTGGATGCGATTCATAAGTGCGATTGGTGTTCCATTCAAAACTCCGGAATTGTTGTCAAAAGTAAGTCCAAGAGATGGTTGAGGGCTAATCGACCACTGAACAATGGCTCCGCCTGTTGAAATTGGAACTAAATACAGTACACTCGAATTGTTGAGTAACAGAACATCATTCGGAATATAGGCTATCAAAGGTACTTGGTCAAGAACAGTGATGTTCACCTGAGTGGTTGCTGTTCCACCGCTGTTGGTTGCAGAAACTGTGTAGGTTAGAATGGCCATTACTTGCGTAGGTGTGCCGGTGATTAACCCAGTTGAGACATTAAACAATAATCCTGGAGAGAGGGCTGGGGTGATGTCCCATGAAAGGACTGGTCCGCCGAGATTGCTCGGAACCCAATCAGTCATCGTTGAATTTTTGGCCAGCATTCGTTCAGATGGTAAATAAGAGATTTCAGGAAGAATGTCGAGAACTGTAATGTTGAGATAAGCAACGGATGAGCCGCCACTGTTGTTGGCCCAAATCATGTACTGAATCGCGTCTTGAATCAAAAGAGGTGTACCCGAAAGCACACCATCGGCAAAAGTTAGACCCTGTGGAATCGTTGGCATAATCTCCCATGTTTCAACTACTCCGCCGCTGTAAAGAGGAAGAAGTTCGGTCATGGTTGCGTTACGGGTCAACTCAAGATTCCCAGGGTTGTATGAGATATCGGGGGCTGGCTCATTGATTGTGATGTTGATTATTGCAGATGCTGAACCCCCGGTCGTGTTGGCCCATATGGTGTAGGTCATGCGCGTAATGTTAACCAATGGAGTTCCAGTAATGGCCCCGTCAGCAAAGATGAGACCTGAAGGTAGTGCAGGGTGAATCGCCCATGACTCAACGTTACCGCCGTTGACGGATGGAGAGAAGGTGCTCATGGCCACAGTCCGAATCAGTGTGATGTTTTCTGGGTTGTAGGTAAACGATACTACCGGTTCCAAAATGGTGATGTTGATTGTGGCAGAAGAGACTCCACCGCTGTTATTGGCCCAAACGGTGAACAATGAAATCGTCAGATTCACCGTTGGTGTGCCGGAAACTGAACCGTTGGTGAAGAGCAAACCAGCAGGAAGGGCTGGGTGAATGGCCCATACCTCGACTGCTCCGCCCGAATAGGCTGGAGATAGAGGGGCCATGGTCACGCCTCGAATAAGCGTCAAATTATGAGGGCTGTACGACAGTTCACCGCTCGGCTCAAGGATTGTGATGTTGATTGAATGAGATGCTGAACCACCAGTATTGTTGGCCCACACGGTATATGAGGTGAGAGTCATGTTCACCGTCGGCGTGCCAGATATGACGCCGTCAGTGAAGAGCAGGCCTGCAGGAAGAGCAGGGTGAATGGCCCAAGAATCAATGATGCCTGTGACATTCGGATTCATCGGAGCCATAGTGACGGCTCGCACAAGGGTAGAATTCTCAGGAGTGTAATCCAGAGTAGGTACCACATCCACAATGGTGATGTTGAACCAAGCATCGGTTGAGCCACCGGAGTTGTTAGCGAATACTTGGAAAGCAGTACGAGTCATTGTGACGGTTGGAGTCCCCCACACGCTGCCGTTTGTGGAAGTGAAGTTCAGTCCTGTTGGCAAGTTTCCAACAAGCGTCCAGGAGGTGATTTCTCCCGGACCTGTCAGCGTTGCCAGAAGAGATGTCATGACGGTGTTATTGGTGAGGTTGAGGTCGTCAGGAACATAGCTCAGCACTGGCACTTGGTCGACGATAGTGATGTTGAGGTAGGCTGTGGCTGAACCGCCAGAATTTGTCCCCGTAATGATGAACATAGTTCGGTTCAAGAGTGCCTCAGGTGTTCCGCTGAGAACGCCTGTCGAAGTTGACAGTGAGAGGCCAGTCGGCAAACTTGGACTGGCTGGGTCGAGAGCCCAAGATACGATGACTCCAGAACCGATGATGGTCGGAGAGAGTGGAAGATCGCTGCTCGCTGTATTGTTAACCATGCTCAAATCATTTGGTGAGTAAGAAATCGTCGGCAGTTCATCGACAACAGTGAGGTTGAGATAGGTTGTAACTGAACCACCGGTATTGGTTCCCGTAATGATGAACATGGTTCGAGTCAACAAGACTGTTGGTGTTCCGCTGAGAACGCCTGTCGAAGTTGACAGTGAGAGGCCAGTCGGTAAAGCGGGACTGGCTGGGTCGAGAGCCCAAGATACGATGACTCCAGAACCGGTTACAGTTGGTGATAACGGCAGATCACTCGATGCTGTATTGTTAATCATGCTCAAATCGTTTGGAGAGTAAGCGATAATCGGCACTTCATCAACGATGGTGATGTTGAAGTAGGCTGTGGCTGAACCGCCAGTGTTGGTTCCCGTAATGGTGAACATGGTTAGGCTCAAGAGTGCTGTTGGCGTTCCAGTGATTGTACCATTTGAGGTCGAGAACGCAAGGCCAGTCGGCAAACTTGGAGTGATTGCCCATGAGTCGATTACTCCAGAGCCGGTTACAGTTGGTGACAACGGCAGATCACTCGATGCTGTATTGTTAATCATGCTCAAATCGTTTGGTGAGTAAGCAATCGTCGGCACTTCATCAACGATGGTGAGGTTGAGATAGGCTGTGACTGAACCACCAGTATTGGTTCCCGTAATGGAGAACATAGTTCGGCTCAAGAGTAATGTTGGTGTTCCGCTGAGAGTTCCTGTGGATGTCGAGAACGCAAGACCAGTCGGCAAACTTGGACTAATTCCCCATGAAGTAATTACTCCAGAACCGATGATAGTCGGAGAGAGTGGAAGATCGCTACTTGCAGTATTGTTAATCATACTCAAATCATTTGGAGAGTAAGAAATCGTCGGTAGTTCATCGACAACAGTGAGGATGAAAAAGGCAGTGACTGAACCGCCAGTATTGGTTCCCGTAATGACGAACAGAGTTCCGCTCAGGAGTGCTGTTGGCGTTCCGGTGATTGTACCAGTTGAGGTCGAGAACGCAAGACCTGTCGGTAAACTTGGACTAATTCCCCATGAGATGACTACTCCAGAACCGGTGATGGTCGGAGAGAGTGGAATATCGCTGCTCGCAGTATTGTTAATCATGTTCACGACGTTTGGAGAGTAAGCAATCGTAGGTAGTTCATCGACAATAGTGAGATTGAGATAGGCTATGACTGAACCACCAGTATTAGTTCCTGTAATGGTGAACATAGTTCGGGTCAACAAGACTGTTGGCGTTCCGGTGAGAGTTCCTGTTGAGGTCGAAAACGCAAGACCTGTCGGTAAACTTGGACTAATCTCCCAGGAGTCGATAATTCCAGAACCGATGATGGTCGGAGAGAGTGGAAGATCGCTGCTTGCTGTATTGTTAATCATACTCAAATCGTTTGGTGAGTAAGAAATCGTAGGTAGTTCATCGACAACCGTGAGGTTGAGATAGGTTATGGCTGAACCACCAGTATTAGTTCCTGTAATGGTGAACATCGTTCGGCTCAAGAGTGCTGTTGGCGTTCCAGTGATTGTACCAGTTGAGGTCGAGAACGCAAGGCCAGTCGGTAAACTTGGAGCGATTGCCCAAGAGTCGATTACTCCAGAGCCGATGACTGTCGGAGAGAGTGGAAGATCACTTGATGCTGTATTGTTAATCATGCTCAAATCATTTGGAGAGTAAGCAATCGTAGGTAGTTCATCGACAATAGTGAGGTTGAGATAGGCGGTGACTGAACCACCAGTATTAGTTCCTGTAATGGTGAACATAGTTCGGCTCAAGAGTGCTGTAGGCGTACCGGTAAGAGTTCCGGTGGAGGTTGAGAACGCAAGACCTGTCGGTAAACTTGGAGTGATTGCCCAAGAGTCGATTACTCCTGAACCGATGATGGTCGGAGAGAGTGGAAGATCGCTGCTCGCAGTATTGTTAATCATGCTCAAATCATTTGGAGAGTAAGAAATCGTCGGAAGTTCATCGACAATAGTGAGATTGAGATAGGCTGTGGCTGAACCGCCAGTATTGGTTCCCGTAATGGTGAACATGGTTCGGCTCAGGAGTGCTGTTGGCGTCCCAGTGATTGTACCAGTCGAGGTCGAGAACGCTAGGCCAGTCGGTAAACTTGGACTAATCGCCCATGAGTCGATAATTCCAGAACCGATGACGGTCGGAGAGAGTGGAAGGTCGCTGCTTGCTGTATTGTTAATCATGCTGACGTCGTTTGGAGAGTAAGCAATCGTCGGTAGTTCATCGACAACAGTGAGGTTGAGATAGGCTGTAGCAGAACCACCAGTATTGGTTCCCGTAATGGTAAACATGGTTCGGCTCAAGAGTGCTGTTGGCGTCCCAGTGATTGTACCAGTTGAGGTCGAGAACGCAAGGCCTGTCGGTAAACTTGGAGTGATTGCCCATGAGTCGATTACTCCAGAACCGGTGATGGTCGGAGAGAGTGGAAGGTCGCTGCTTGCAGTATTGTTAACCATACTCAAATCATTTGGTGAGTAAGAAATCGTAGGTAGTTCATCGACGATTGTGATGTTGAGATAGGCTGTAGCAGAACCACCAGTATTGGTTCCCGTAATGGTGAACATAGTTCGAGTCAGGAGTGTTGTTGGCGTTCCAATAATTGTACCAGTTGAGGTCGAAAACGCAAGGCCAGTCGGTAAACTTGGAGTGATTCCCCAAGAGTTGATGACTCCAGAACCGGCTATGATTGGGGTGAGAGGTAAGTCACCTGATGCTGTATTGTTAACCATGCTCAAATCATTTGGAGAGTAAGAAATCGTCGGAAGTTCATCGACGATGGTGAGGTTGAGATAGGCGGTAGCAGAACCGCCAGTATTGGTTCCAGTAATGGTGAACATAGTTCGAGTCAACAAGATTGTTGGCGTTCCAGTGATTGTACCAGTCGAGGTCGAGAACGCTAGGCCAGTCGGTAAACTTGGAGTGATTCCCCATGAGATGATTACTCCAGAGCCGGTTATGGTTGGTGACAACGGCAGATCGCCCGATGCAGTATTGTTAATCATGCTCACGTCGTTTGGTGAGTAAGAGAGTGTAGGAATCGCATCATTGACAACAATCGTCACCGTTGTTGTACCCATACCACCTGTGTTTCGCGCAGTAATTGTGTAGACGGTCGAAGAAGAGGTGGCCGTTGGAGTTCCAGAAATTTCACCAGTGCCAAGGTCCAAACTTAATCCGGCTGGCAAGGCAGGACTGACCGAATATCCGTAGACATTGGATGAGGAATCAAGGGAGGTGTACTTGAGGTCGGCATTGGTTTTATCATAGTAGGAAATGTGCACAGCATCATTGGAATCAATAGCGAGTGAGTTGGCCCAGTCCATAGTTCCAGAGGTGTCAACGGAGGTAAGAACCCAAGAACCACTCTCATTGGTCGCGTACTTGAGGTCGCCATTGGTTTCATCAAAGTAGGAAATGTGCACAGCATCATTGGAATCAACACCGAGTGAGGTGTATTTGCCCACACTTCCAGTAGTGTCAACGGACGTAAGAACCCAACTACCGCTCTTATTAGTAGCGTACTTGAGGTCCTTATTGGTGAAATCATAGTAAGAAATGTGCACAGCATCATTGGAATCAACAGCGATTGAGGTCCACAAGCCCACATCCCCAGTAGTGTCAACGGAGGTAAGAACCCAAGAACCACTCTTATTGGTCGCGTACTTGAGATCGCCATTAGTGGAATCATAGTAGGAAATGTGCACATCATCATTGGAATCTACAGCGATTGCGGTGGTATAACCCACATATCCAGTAGTGTCAACGGAAGTAATAACCCAAGAACCACTCTTATTGGTCGCGTACTTCAGATCTCGATTGATGTTATCCTGGTAGGAAATGTGCACATCATCATTGGAATCAACAGCGATTGAGGTGTACGAGCCCACACCTCCAGCAGTGTCAACAGAAGTAAGAACCCAAGAACCACTCTTATCGGTCGCGTACTTAAGGTCGCCATTGGTGCTATCACTGTAGGAAATGTGCACATCATCATTGGAATCAACAGCGATTGAGGTGTATGTGCCCACATTTCCAGAGGTGTCAACGGAAGTAAGAACCCAAGAACCACTCTTATCGGTCGCGTACTTGAGGTCCTTATTGGTTTGATCGTAGTAGGAAATATGCCTGTATCCATTCGAGTCGATGGCGATTGAGGTGTACTGGCCCACATCTCCAGAAGTGTCAACGGCACCTGATGGAATGCCACCACCAGTATTGGTTGGTGTAGCTGTAGGCGACATGACCACATCCTTTGTCAGGGTAAACGAGTTTGGTGAATACGAGAGGATAGGGACTGCATCGTTGATAACGATAGTCACTGTAGCAGTATCACTACCACCGGTGTTGGTAGCGGTCACAGTGTAGATTGTCGAAGCGTAAATCACAGTCGGTGTTCCTGAAATAACCCCCGTTGAAGTATCAAAGGCAAGACCTGAAGGCAAGGACGGAGAAATGCCCCAAGACGTGATTGCTCCGCCGGTTATCGTTGGATTGAGCGTTGACATTGCCGTGCCCTTGGTCAGCGTCAGTGAGTTTGGTGAATACGAGAGGATAGGGACAGCATCGTTGACAACGATGGTCACTGTAGCAGTATCACTACCACCGGTGTTGGTAGCGGTCACAGTGTAGATTGTCGAAGCGTAAATCACAGTCGGTGTTCCTGAAATAACCCCCGTTGAAGTGTCAAAGGCAAGACCTGACGAAAGTGCTGGAGAAATGCCCCAAGACGTGATTGTTCCGCCGGTTGTCGTTGGATTGAGCGTTGACATAGCCGTGTCCTTAGTCAGCGTCAAATCATTTGGTGAGTAAGAGAGTGTAGGAATAGCATCGTTGACAACTATCGTCACCGTTGTTGTACCCGTACCACCTGAGTTTCGTGCAGTAATTGTGTAGACTGTTGATACTGAAACTACGCTTGGTGTTCCATAAATTTCACCAGTGCCAAGGTCCAAAATTAATCCGGCTGGCAAGGCTGGACTGACCGAATATCCGTATATATTGGATGAGGAATCAAGGGAGGTGTACTTGAGATCGTCATTGGTGTCATCATAGTAGGAAATGTGTACATCATCATTGGAATCAACAGCGATTGAGTTGTACCAGCCCCCAGGTCCGGTAGTGTCGATGGAAGTAAGAACCCAAGAACCACTCTCATTGGTCGCGTACTTCAGATCGCTATTGGTGGCATCATAGTAAGAAATGTGTACATTATCATTGGAATCAACAGCGATTGAGGTGTACAAGCCCACAGTTCCAGAGGTGTCAATGGAAGTAAGAATCCAAGAACCACTCTTATCGGTCGCGTATTTGAGGTCGGTATTGGTGAGATCATAGTAGGAAATGTGCACATCATCATTGGAATCAACGTCGATTGCTGTGTAATAGCCCACATTTCCAGAGGTGTCAACGGAAGTAACAACCCAAGAACCACTCTTATCGGTCGCGTACTTGAGGTCGCTATTGGAGTTATCAAAGTAGGAAATGTGTATATCATCATTGGAATCAACGTCGATTGCTGTGTAATAGCCCACAGTTCCAGAGGTGTCAACGGAAGTGGTTCCCCAAGAACCACTCTTATCGGTCGCGTACTTAAGGTCGCTATTGGTGTAATCAAAGTAGGAAATGTGCACATCATCATTTGAATCAACAGCGATTGAGGTGTAATAGCCCACAGTTCCAGAGGTGTCAACGGAAGTAAGAACCCAAGAACCACTCTTATCGGTCGCGTACTTCAGATCGTTATTGGAGGCATCATAGTAGGAAATGTGCACATCATCATTGGAATCAACAGCGATTGAGGTGTACCTGCCCACATTCCCAGATGTGTCAACGGACGTAAGAATCCAAGAGCCACTCTTGTCAGTAGCGTACTTCAGATCGCCATTGGTGGAATCATAGTAGGAAATGTGCCTATATCCATTCGAGTCGATGGCGATTGAAGAGTACCAGCCCACAACTCCAGAGGTGTCAACGGCACCTGATGGAATGGCGCCACCAGTATTGGTTGGTGTAGCTGTAGGCGACATGCCTACATTCTTTGCCAGGGTAAACGAGTTTGGAGAATACGAAAAGATAGGGACAGCATCGTTGACCACTATTGTCACTGTAGCAGTATCACTACCGCCGGTGTTGGTCGCGGTAATTGTGTAAACTGTTGATACTGAAACTACGCTTGGTGTTCCAGAAATGACACCTGTTGAAGTATCAAAGGCAAGACCTGAAGGCAAGGACGGAAAAATGCCCCAAGACGTGATTGCTCCGCCGGTTATCGTTGGATTGAGCGTTGACATTACCGTGTCCTTAGCCAGCGTCAGCGAGTTTGGAGAGTAAGAGAGTGTAGGAATCGCATCGTTGACAACAATCGTCACCGTTGTTGTATCGGTACCACCCGTGTTTCGTGCAGTGATGGTGTAGACCGTCGAAGAAGAGGTGCCCGTTGGAGTTCCTGAGATTTCGCCAGTACCAAGGTCCAAACTCAATCCGGCTGGCAAGGCTGGAGTGACCGAATATCCGTAGACATTGGATGAGGAATCAAGGGAGATGCACTTGAGGCCGGAATTGGTGAGATCATAGTAGGAAATGTGCACATCATCATTGGAATCAACAGCGATTGAGGTGTGCCAGCCCACACTTCCAATAGTGTCAATGGAACTAAGAACCCAAGAACCACTCTCATTGGTCGCGTACTTGAGGTCGCTATTGGTGTTATCAAGGTAGGAAATGTGTACATCATCATTGGAATCAACAGCGATTGAGGTGTATTTGCCCACAATCTCGGTAGTGTCAACGGAGGTAAGAACCCAAGAACCACTCTTATTGGTCGCGTACTTGAGGTCTAAATTAGTGGCATCATAGTAGGAAATGTGCACAGCATCATTGGAATCAACTGTGATTGAGGAGTAATATCCCACACTTCCAGTAGTATCAACGGAACTAACAACCCAAGAACCACTCTTATTGGTCGCGTACTTCAGATCAGCATTGGTGTTATCAAAGTAGGAAATGTGCACATCATCATTGGAATCAACAGCGATGGAAATTTGATAGCCCACATTTCCAGAGATGTCAACGGAAGTAAGAACCCAAGAACCACTCTTATCGGTCGCATACTTAAGGTCGCCATTGGTGCTATCAAGATAGGAAATGTGCACAGCATCATTTGAATCAACAGCGATTGAGGTGTAATAGCCTACAGCTCCAGTAGTGTCAACGGAAGTAAGAACCCAAGAACCACTCTTGTCAGTAGCGTACTTTAGGTCGTAATTGGTGTTATCAAAGTAGGAAATGTGTACATAATCATTGGAATCAACAGCGATGGAGGTGAAATAGCCCATACTTCCAGAGGTGTCAACGGAGGTAAGAACCCAAGAGCCACTCTTATCGGTCGCGTACTTGAGGTCGTCATTGGTGGTATCAAAGTAGGAAATGTGCCTGTATCCATTCGAGTCGATGGCGATTGAGGAGTGCTGGCCCACAATTCCAGAGGTGTCAACGGCACCTGATGGAATGGCACCACCAGTATTGATTGGTGTAGCTGTAGGCGACATGACTACATCCTTGGCCAGGGTAAACGAGTTAGGTGAATACGAGAGTACAGGACTCACATCATTGACAACGAGCCAAACGGTCGTCTGGTAAGTGAGACTATTGAGTACGGCAGTCACAGTATAGGTGGTGTTGCTTGATTGTACAAGTGGTGTACCACTAATGCTGCAGGTACCTTGTGTGATAGAGAGGCCCGATGGAAATGCAGGTGAGATGGAACAGGTTGCTCCGGTAAGGGCGATGCCTAATCCGGTGCCGTTGTCGAAAACATCTGTGCCTGAGACTGATGTTGGCGAGTTTCGATTCGTATTCGTTCCATCTCCAAGTTGACCATAGCCATTATATCCCCAACAACTTACAGATGCATCATCAAGAACAGCGCAGGTGTGTAAGGAACCAGAAGTGATTGCAACTGCAGTTCTTCCAGTTCCAAGACTCGATGTTTGAGTCGGTGTGTATCGATTATTGGCAGTTCCATCTCCAAGTTGGCCATTACCACCGTATCCCCAACAACTTACAGATCCATCATCAAGAACTGCACAGGTGTGGTAATCTCCAGAAGTGATTGCAACTGCAGTTCTTCCAGTTCCAAGACTCGATGTTTGAGTCGGTGTGTTTCTTTGAGTCGTCGTTCCATCTCCAAGTCGGCCATAATTATTGTATCCCCAACAACTTACAGAACCATCATCAAGAACAGCACAGGTGTGAGCGTCTCCAGAAGAAACGGCAATTGCAGTTCTCCCAGTTCCAAGATTCGATGTTTGAGTCGGTGTATTTCGGTTCGTCGTCGTTCCATCTCCAAGTTGGCCATAAATATTTCTTCCCCAACAACTTACAGATGCATCATCAAGAACAGCGCAAGTATGTTCAGTTCCAGAATCGATTGCAACTGCAGTTCTTCCAGTTCCAAGACTCGATGTTTGAGTCGGTGTGTATCGAACAGTATTGGTTCCATCTCCAAGTTGGCCCTCACTATTCCTTCCCCAACAACTTACAGATGCATCATCAAGAACAGCGCAGGTGTGCTTTTCTCCGGAAGAGATTGCAACTGCAGTTCTTCCAGTTCCAAGAGTCGATGTTGGAGTCGGTGTGTTTCGATTCGTAGTCGTCCCATCTCCAAGTCCACCAAATTGATTCAGTCCCCAACAACTTACTGAACCATCATCAAGAAGAGCGCAGGTGTATGCATCTCCAGAAGAGATTGCAACTGCAGTTCTCCCAGTTCCAAGACTTGATGTTTGAGCCAGTGTGTTTCGACTCGTAGTCGTTCCATCTCCAAGTTGGCCATTGTCATTGCGCCCCCAACAACTTACAGACCCATTATCAAGAATAGCGCAGGTGTGAAGTCCTCCACTGGATATTTTTGAGTTGTTGTACACAGCGCCCGTGCCGCCGTTTGAACTGCTGTAGTATTGGAAGGTGATGTCTGTCATCGCTTGATTTATGGTCAAGTCAGCCCCTTCTACGCTTGCAGTCAAGGTGGTGTTTGAGGCTGAGAGCCAAATAGTCGTCCGATGGGCGAAACTGTTGAGTATTGCTGTAACCGTGTAAGTAGTGATGCTTGATTGGGCAAGTGGTGTGCCGCTAATAGTGCACGTGCCCTGTGTAAGAGCAAGCCCCGATGGAAGGGCGGGTGAGATGGAACAGGTCGCTCCGGTAAAGTCGAGGGCTAATCCGGTGCCGTTGTCGAAAGAAAATGAGCCTGCGGTTGGAGTCGGTGTGCTTCGATCACTAATCGTTCCATCTCCAAGTAAGCCCCTACCATTGTATCCCCAACAACTTACAGTTTTATCATCAATAAGTGCGCAGGTGTGGAAATTTCCAGAAGAGATTCCAACTGCAGTTTTTCCAATTCCAAGACTTGATGTTTGAGTAGGTGTAGTTCTTTGAGTAGTCGTTCCATCTCCAAGTCGGCCAAGGTTATTAAATCCCCAACAACTTACAGATTCATCATCGAGAACAACGCAGGTGTGAATCTTTCCAGAAGAGATTGCAACTGCAGTTCTTCCAGTGCCAAGACTCGATGTTGGAGTAGGTGTGGTTCGACTCGTAGTCGTTCCATCTCCAAGATGGCCATATTCATTATATCCCCAGCAACTTACAGAATTATCATCAAGAATGGCACATGTGTGACGGTATCCAGAAGAGATTGCAACTGCAGTTCTTCCAGTTCCAAGACTCGCTGTTTGAGTCGGTGTGCTTCGATCTGTAGTAGTTCCATCTCCAAGTAGGCCAAATTGATTCTTTCCCCAACAACTTACAGATGCATCATCAAGAAGAGCGCAGGAGTGGTCGTCTCCAGAAGAGATTGCAACTGCAGTTCTCCCAGTTCCAAAACTTGATGTTTGAGTCGGTGTAGTTCGATCAGTTGTAGTTCCATCTCCAAGTTGGCCATTGCTATTGTTTCCCCAGCAACTTACAGTTGCATCATCAAGAACAGCGCAGGTGTGCTGCTGTCCTGCGGATAGTGTAACTACAGTTCTTCCAGTTCCAAAACTCGATGTTTGAGTAGGTGTAGTTCGATCAGTAGTAGTTCCATCTCCAAGTTGAGCATCGTTATTGCGTCCCCAACAACTTACAGATTCATCATCAAGAACAGCGCAGGTGTGGTAGTCTCCAGAAGAGAGTGCAATTGCAGTTCTTCCAGTTCCAAGACTCGATACTTGAGTAGGTGTAGTTCGGTCGGTAGTAGTTCCATCTCCAAGTTGGCCATAGTCGTTCCATCCCCAACAACTTACAGCCCCATTATCAAGAATGGCGCAGGAGTGAGTGCCTCCAACAGATAGTTTTGAGTTACTGTACACAGAGCCAGTGCCGCTGTTTGAACTGTTGTAGTATTGGAAAGTGATGTCAGTCATCGTTTGACCTAAGGTCAAGTCAGCACCTTCGACGCTCGCAATCAAGGTGGTATAGGTGCTCGAGTCGAAAACATCTGAGCCCGAGACTAACGTTGGCGAATTCTTGTTTGTTGTTCCTCCGTTGCCCAGTTGGCCAAAGCCATTGTATCCCCAACAGGAGATTGAACCATTGTCAAGAATGGCGCAGGAGGATCGATATCCAAGCGATATAGCGACAGCAGTACGGCCAGTACCAAGGCTGCTGGTTAAGGTTGGCGTGTTCTGATTCGAGTTGCCGTTGCCCAGTTGACCATTGCTCCCAGTCCCCCAACAGGAAACTGAACCGTTGTCAAGAAGGGCGCAGGAGTGGTCGTATCCGGTAGATATGGCAACTGCCGTGCGACCAGAACCAAGACTGCTGGTCAAGGTTGGCGTATTCTGATTTGAGTTGCCTCCGTCACCTAAATTGCCATCGGTACCCTTACCCCAACAGGAGACTAAACCATTGTCAAGAAGGGCGCAGGTGTGGGTCCCTCCACTGGCTATAGCGACTGCCGTGCGGCCAACACCAAGGCTGCTGGTCAAGGTTGGTATGTTCTTATTCGAGTTGCTCCCGTCACCGAGTTGGCCAGAGGTTCCAAGTCCCCAACAGGAGGTTGAACCGTTGTCAAGAATGGCGCAGGTATGGTCGTACCCATTGGAGAGAGCGATCGCAGTTCGGCCAGCACCAAGACTGCTGGTCAAGGTTGGCGTGTTCTGATTCGAGACGCCGCCGTTGCCCTGTTGGCCAGAGGATCCAAATCCCCAACAGGAGACTGAACCATTGTCAAGAAGGGCGCAGGTATGGTAGTTTCCAGAGGAAATGACGACTGCAGTACGGCCAACACCAAGACTGCTGGTCAAGGTTGGCGTGAGTGAATTCGAGTTGCCTCCGTTGCCCAGTTGGCCAAAGCCACCATTGCCCCAACAGGACACTAAACCGTTGTCAAGAATGACGCAGGTGTGGCTGGTTCCACCGGAGATGGCGACCGCCGTACGGCCAGCACCAAGACTGCTGGTCAAGGTTGGAGTTGTTTTATCCGATGTGGCCCCGTTACCCAATCGGCCATTATCTCCTTCTCCCCAACAGGAGACAGAACCGTTGCCGAGAATGGCGCAGGTGTGATAGAGTCCATTGGATAGTTTTGTGTTGCTGAACACAGTGCCAGCGCCGCTGCTGAAGACAGAGGTCTCATCTGAAAGTTGAGTTTCTTCCTCTGAAATTAAGGGATTAAATTGATCAATAAATCCTGCTTGAGTCATCAGTACCATCAGGAGCGAAAGTACAACGGCGCGAATGGAATTGGCGTTGCGCACGCTGGACACATAACGACCAAAGAATTGAGGTATATAACACCAAATCGTCAATCATAGGCTTAATGGCTCATTGAATGAATGATTTTGAATTACGCAGATTTAAGGTGCTCACTTACTGAGATTGCTCATTCATGGCTTCTACTATATTCCGTTGCGTACAACCCGAGGCGGCTATAGTAACCCATTTCAATGGCTTCTTTGATTTGCGACACAGCGTGCCCTCCCCTTACCGTTCATGAAAGTGGACCCTTTTACGATAGTGCTGATTGAGGTTTTGTGCCCCTCTATGCCTCATCACAAGCCCAATGATACGAAGAAATCCCCTTCCACTTGGCTTAGAGAACTTTTCAAAACACTCGAGGTCTTGCCAGAGTTGATTCCTCAGAGGTCCCAAAAAAGAGAGAGGGTCAAGGCCCTTAGTGTTCTTCTATTCAGCTGCCTCAGCGACGTGTTTTGATGAGATTCAGTGGCCTACCTGCGGATTCTAAGCCTGCCATCTGGGCTGCCCACTCTCCGTCAGCGTATCCATACTCGCCTTTAGATGGAGTGATTTATTTCTTGACAGTAACCGTCCAAGAGAAGTAGACACTCGCTCGTCCAAGTTTCAAAAGACCAGTGTATTCTCCACCTTCAGAGGTTGGAGTATCTTTACTGTCTTCGAACTTCATATTGATGACGATTTCTTCATCCTTGCCAATGCCGATGAGTCGTGTTCCAATTTCATCGAATTCAGCTTCAAACATGTTGAACTTATCACCATTTGATTCTTGATTCAAGTCAACCATTTGGACTTTAATATCCGACATTTTGTCGATGGTAATGACTTCGACACTACTTGCAGATTCACCTGGCGAGAGGCCGACGATTGGTTTCAGAACAAATGGATCTTCTTTTGTTCCTGCTCCTGATAAGAATGGTGGAGAAGAAGTTGTATTTTCTGGTTCAGGTCCATCTGCCAACAGCAAGAGTAGTTTGCTCCTTCCAAAGAAAAGTGAAATAAGTAAGAAAAGCAGCACGATTACAATGAGTGGGAAACACCACATCCAATTGAATCCATCATCGTCAATATCCCCATCATCGTCAATATCCCCATCATCGTCAATATCCCCATCATTTGCCATTTCTTCTACAACGGTCAAAGAGAAATCAAACACTTGGCTGTAAGCAGAATTGTTTGCCCAAACCGTGAAATTCATCA
>Ga0308025_1000480_pt1 | contig 20820 bp, 14 predicted proteins | sample Neamet422_FD_201298 | JGI IMG/M metagenome (GOLD analysis project Ga0308025, IMG submission 201298) | Marine microbial communities from water near the shore, Antarctic Ocean - #422 | ecosystem: Environmental > Aquatic > Marine > Unclassified | place: Southern Ocean | collected 2014-10-03
CCGGTCCATGCATCTCATGATGAGTGAACTTTTGCAACAGCATCACGACGAACAACGCTCTCGCCTGGAAGCGAGTTGGCAGGTCATCGAGCAGAACTCCAGCAGTCCGTTGCTCAACGAGTACGTCAGTGCAGAAGACCACGGCATCCAAATCACCCTTCGTTTTCTTTGCGGCATTGAAAGCGCTCGAGAGATCAAGCATTGTTTCACGACCAAGATGTTGCACGTTGTGCGGGTGAACAATTCACTCAATCTGGCCTATCCAACGCGTCGAATGGTCGGACCTGCTGAATCCAAGGTGTCCAGCAGCCCTTCTCCGCCGGCATCTCCATCCACTCAAACGGGAAAGGACGCTCCAACCCCGCAAGAGAAGCCCAAGCGGACGTTCACGCATCCGATTGAGAAGATTGAGATGACCGCTTAGCCTTCAGTTGCATATATCGCGAATATCTCTTCTCAACGCTTGAACTGAAGATCGAGTCCGATGAATAATTCCCAAACACAGTCAAGAAATCGCTCCAATTTATTGTTGAACCACTTTTTTTCATCTCAGTTTGCGCTTCGCGATAGAGTTTAATCACTTTGTGGTGATGTTTTAGATACTTACCATCTTTTGTTGATGTTTTTTGCATTGGCCGATTTTCTGCCATCTGATGCACGGCAAACATTGCATCCAAGAGGGAACTTTGAACCTTTTTTACCATATTGGAGAATGCATTGAAGTTATCTTGGAGATCAGTTATTTTCACGCTCCATTCAAAATCAGATGTGTTTAGATCCAGAGAAGACAATCTATTCAACATGGCAATGGCGGTGCCCAGGTCAGCAGATTGGCTCCGCATTTCTTTATTCACAATCCGAACAATCTCCTCTCTGTCCCCTTTGACCGAAGAGGATGATACTCGTCCTTTCGTCAAGCTAAGATAGTTGAAGTAAGGATTCTTGTTTTTGTTATCGATTGGAACGATGGAAATTTGCTTCAATATGGGAACGCTAGGCATGAATTTACGAACATGTTCCAACAGCTTTTGCCTTCGAACGGCTGTGATGTGAGCAAGTTTGACCTCTGGCCATCCAGCCATCAAACCAGTTTTCTCTTTGTATTCGGCGTAGGTACTAAGATTATCATCACTTGTTAGGTATTTTTCCAACCTTTGTAGGTCAACCAACCGTAAAAATTCAGACACTGATATCTTTCTGCAAACAATGCCATCCATCCCGATAAAATTGAGTCCTTTGTTTTGGGAGCCGGGGGTATCATTTGCATCAAATTCAGCCGAGAAGAGATCTTGTAGTTCAAGTACCTCTAGAGCCCAAATTGCGCATTGTTCAATTGGTTCATCGTAGAAATGAAATGCTTCCTGCGGGTGTTGATTGCTATAAAAAACACCCGAGTATGTTCTATCTTCGGCTTGAGACGTTGGTTCACCGTGTTGTGATGTACTTGACAGATAATTCTCAGAATTTTCCCGAAAGAATTCGAGATGGGTCTGGTTCTTGGCAGGTTGGAAATTGGGACTAGTGACCCGCGGAAACTTGACAATGAGGCGTTCTTTTTTCATTGATTCCTGATATGAACCGATTTCTTCAGGATTTTTTGCCACGAATTTCATGAGATAATTCCCAAAATTTGCTAAGTCAATACCTCTTGTGAGTTCACATAATGACGGGTATTCCGTTTCATCACACCAGTTGTAAAGATACGGCACTTTTTGGCTTGAACTTGGGGTTGTCCCAAACAAACTAAGCGCAACGGTTGGTACAGGCCCCTCCAACGTCTCCCAAGCGTATTTTGAAAGGAGGCTCTCAATGGAGAATTCTTCAAGATGCTCCCGCGCTGTCAAACTATCAAGTGCCTTTGCGTCTGCAACGTAATGAGAAACATCCCCCTGTTGAGTTATGGTTGAACCCCACAGTTCAGGGTCTTGTTGACTGTAAGCATTGTGATTAAACTGCTTCCCGATCTTTTCGGGAAGAAGGAGTCGGTTTGTTTCTCCATTAGCATCTCTCAAACATTCCATCGAAAGGTAGAGCAACATCTCAAGGGTAAGAGTTGAGAATTCATCCCAGACACGTATGAGTTGTCCGTTTCTGTCAAGCGTACACCATCGATTCCCAGGAAGTGGAGAAGTATGGCCTGGACTCCCGGAATTGGGCGTCTCTAACCAGATAAGGTATCGAGCGATTCTTTCTTGTTGAAATGGGGATTCGTGCAATCGCTCAAATCTCAACTTCTCTGTTGCGTACTCCGTACTCAAAGAAAACACTCCACGAGCAAAGGCCTCATGGTGTTGATCAAAACTGATTTTCGCCGGAATCTCGTCTAGGAAGTATGACTTACCAGTCAGTTTGATTGCAGTAAGTGTTTCAGTATTTATGACCGATTCAAGGATTTGCTTGAGAGAAGGCCCGTTCAAACCTACCTCGCTGATTCTGATTGATTCGAATTTCCTGACATATGATATGAGTTCGTTTGTGAGTATTGATTTTGCAGAGATATGTTTCAATCCCTTTGACCAAATGTTGTTGCCTTGGCGTTCCTGTTTTTTTGTAAGCGAGGAAAGAAAAGCGGAATTATAGTCTCCAGATTTGTTTTCCTCATCGTTAAAATTTGTCAGAACAATTGATTGATTTGAGTTTAATGAACTTAGGGCTAAACTCAATTGTTGGGTGGAACGTCCAATATTTCTTGGGTCCCAGGTTAGCCAGTAAACTTCATCCATGGTCGTTGGTAGATGTTTATCTGACCTGAACACAAAGGATGAAAGTGGGAAAAATTTGGAGCGATCCTTTGCTTTGTCAGAGAGGATTTTTTTTGCATCTGGAACTCTTGCTTCGATTTGATCTTTTCTTCCTTCAGGTATGCCTGCCAATCTTATACGCATTGATTTTTTCCAATCCCTAAATTTGTTGAGGTGAGTTTTAAAGTATTCAACGATGGCGTCAACATTTCTGAATTTATCTTTTGGAGTTTTCAGTTCCATGTTAGAAATCAAAGGACTCAATACAACATGAAGACGCGAAACATCCCTATCATCGAACGAAAATGTGGGATTCCAACCGAATGTACAAGTCCAGTTCCGTCCACCTCTAGAATGTACGACCTCAAGCCCATCGGTGATTGCAGAGGAAAATGTTGATCCGGTTGCGGTTTCAATAGCAAACAAAGCCTCATCAGTATCAACGCCAATAATATTAGGTTCTGTGGTCTCGCCGCCGGTGATTACAGAGTTGAATACAAAACTCCCGTTTTCAAGCTTGACCAAATCTTCTTCAGCGACCAACAATGTTTGTTTTCCTGACCTGTATGAGTTCAGATAACTATCAACAAGTTGAGCGCGTTCTCCACCCGCAAGGATGTAAACATAGGTGTCGTGTTGAGTTTGTTTGAATTCACAGGTCGAGTCTGAATACAAAAAAACAGGCCTCCAACCTTCCGGAAAACCCAATTTTTGCTTCAGTTCGTGTTGATGTACCCAGTGATTCCACCACGTTTCAGCTTTGAATGATCCGTCTTTCTCCTTGCGGCAAAACATGGTCATTTTGACATCGATTTTTTCAGTACGCTGAGCCAGAGCATACCGCAAGAACATGTATGCCGAAAACGCGCCGCCACCCGGAGAGCAGACAATGTGGAGCGTCGGTAACTTCCGAGAAGGTTTGTGAAACACCTTCAGCTTCTGGAGCCTTAGGTATGCCCGGCGCACAGAATTCTCAACGGAAACGCCCCTGAGCGTCTTCGAACGCGGTTTGAAGCTGTCGACACGCTTGCGGTATCGCCACCTCTGCACCGTCGACGGGACCACTCCTAGTCGTTTTGCGATACGGGCCTCGGCGGTTTTGATGCTGGTGCCTTTGAGCTGCGCCTCGGTTTTTACAAGGTCATCGACTTCCTCACCAAACGTCAAGCAACCACCTCTTCTTTCCAAAGGATGCAATCAGACATTTCATTTTTCGGACAACTTTTCTTAATTTGCTGCTGAATGATTGTTTGGAAGTCTTTCTGGAAGGCGAGGGTTCCGTCAAAGTCTCGTCCCCCATAACTGGAACCCTGTGTTACATCTTTGATTAATTCTAGGGAGTGGGCACATGACCACCTTTGGTCAATAACCCAGAGGCATATCGCATATGCGCTTAAGTCGATTGTATCCTTTGGGGCATACTGCTAAGCAAACTCAACAGGAGGAAACGAAGATGAACGGACAAATGACCATGAAGATACGAAACCAACAACGCTGGGAACGCTCCCGCGCCTACCAGAAGAAGCGCGCCAATGGTTACCATCAACGCCTCCAAGCCAAGCACCTCAAGGCTCAACCAGCCACAGAGGGAGAGCAACCATACCTTCCATTGCTGGAAACCGAGAGGGTTCTGTCAAAGTCCGCATATGCGGAACAGAAGCCTAGGACCTCTGGCACCAGCAGTGAAATTACAACGGAGTTGAAACTATGATTGCAAACACCACAGAAACCGGAAGCCTGATGTCGACCGCCACCACCATGGGGTTCTTTTTCCTCATTGTCTGCCTTGTCGTGGCAGGCGTTGGCTGGTTCTACCTACGAATGAAGAGCAAGGACGACACCTTACGTATGGTTCTGGAATCCCTCCAGTCCATCCCGTCCAACGTGGATCGCGCCGCCTCCATGGATACGATTTACCGAAAGCATCACGTCGAAAGTATCGACGCCAACAATCGCATTGTTAATCGCGTGCCCAACCAAATTGAGTCCATCTCACAAGCTCAGACCCAAACAGTCGAAGGCGTCTTTGAACTCACTACCGAAACTCAGTCCCTGGGTGAACGAGTTGACGTTCTTGCTAGTTCGCTTGCGGGCAGCGACCATCTTACACGCGTGGAACACCAGGTCCACGATTCTCACGCTCGAAGCGAGCAGCAACACGCTTCGGCCGTCAACCAAATCAACGCCCTCGCGGAACAATCTCGCGAGCTTGGACGTTTGATTGACCAGCAACAACAGGCTGGTGAAACCAACAAGATTGCGGTAGCCAACGCCCTCGCCGCGCTCACTCGACAAAACCAAGAGATAATGGAATCAATGAAGTCCATGCAAAAGCTGATCAGCCGAGATTACGCTTGAACCCAAAAATGAAACTATAAGGAGAGATAAATTATGAATTACGAAGACATGACTGACGATATTACAACCAAGACCCAAACCAGCCGCCCCCTCACCGCAGATGAGATCATTGCGCAAGCCTTTGCTGCACCAGTGGTGCCAAACACCCCCGCGAACGCACGCTCTGCTGAAACCATCGAAGCGCCCCTCACCAACGACGAGGATGAACTCTTCACCGTGAGCCTTGAATTGACGCCACCTGAACACGGACGTTCCTTGCTCATGCCAAACTCCCACAACCTCAACGGCCGCGCCGTGTGGGAACCTGTTGATTCGCGAAACCTGGACCACAAGCTCCGCCGCGCCCTTCGCGCTGGCCTTGTTCGACGCGGACGTTTCCTCCAACCCATTGACATCGTCATGGTGATGGCCGGAACCCAAGCCACCAACGCCAGCGAAAAGAACGGTGTCGAGGGTGACCTCGTTCGCGGCATGATGCCTCGGCAGATCCAAACCGCTCTCAAGATTCAATCCGCGTGCGGTAAGACCACCAACACAACCGGCGAGCCCCGCGATGAACGCCCCACCGGCGTTGCCATCGTGTCAGTGCTTAGTGATGCGGACCACCGTGCCCAAATTACCTCACTCACCACCCAAGAGTTCCGTCGAGCCGTCAACATGGCCACCAAGGGACGTACCTCTCAGAACGGGCCACTTCAGCCCGTTCTCACCGATGCCCAGGGTCGAATTCAAGGCATTGTCGTCGGCGAAGGCATCAGCCTGTTTCCAATGAGCACAGCCAAGGATGGTGGAGGAAAGAGCGTCACTGCGTACGCCCGCACCAGTCCACGTCAAGCTATTGACCGACAACACGAGTTGTTTTCGATGATCAACACCAACCTTCAAGACAGTGCAAACCCTATTGTCATCCCACCGGTCATCTCTATTGGCGGCACCTCCATTGACGCTTATCTCGCGTTCATCGAAGATAAATCTGCGTTCATCCCGCGCGGCGCATACCAATATGTGACGACCACCGCCCAAGACCAACTTTCGGTGGCCAACGCCGTTGACGCCACGCGTAAGAAGTTGCAAACCGTGGTCTTGATGACTTGCACCAACCACGGCAAGGCCATTGCCGACATTCCTGTTGTTCTTCTCGATATGGATGAAGGCGCTGTCAAGGATTTCGTTGACTACGAAGCCCTGCGTTTGGCCTTGGAAAAATGCAACAATTTGCAAACCGCCAGCGGCATGGATCGCTCGGATGTTCTCGTACGAATGGATGAACACGTTGCGACCATTGGTCGAGGCACCGCTGCCGCAAAGCTGCGCCCATCTTCCAACGAGACCGAGGACTTCCAACATCGAGACGTCTTCCTGTCTCACGCCATGAGCATGAACCGAAATCAAGTCATCCAACTCGCCTCAGGCCGCAGCCGCGGTGAAGAGTTGGGTGCGCGCATGCAAAAGTTGACCTCTCGAGCCTTTGCTCAAGCTTATGGACGTGAACACGGAGAAATCAACCTCCGCGACGAAGAACTCCACCGTGCCAAGTTCAAGATGGCCCACATTGTTGCCTATGTTCCAGAGGACATGCCTCTTCTAGAATCTCAAGAAACTGTCCTTCAGTTTGAAGATGCCCTCAGCAAGGGCTTGATGGCTGGTATTGGCGACCACCGCACCCGATTCCCCGTTCTCGTGACCACCTACCGCGTGCCCATGGGCGACCAATCCTACCCAACCATCGGCGTGCGATTCATGGTTCATGCCAAGGATATCTTTGACCTGCTTTGCGCAGACACCCCAGAGCTATGGGGGCGCATCCTTACCGGCATCAGCATTGAAGAAATGAACGAAAACCGCATGGGTCGAACAGTGGTCCAAGAAAACCACAAGTTCCGCCACGAGATCAAGGCCCTTCGTTCTGAGGCCAACCGAGAGGTCCCCGTCCTCTCAAAGTGGGCTGACGGCCTTGACCGGTTCATGACTGAGATTTACGGTGATTGGGCGCGAAAGAACCCTGAAAAGTGGAACAATGCCCTCGGTAAGGGCCGCTCGTCAAAGAAGTGAAGCTTCTCCTCATATCAGACTTCGAGATTGGGCCACATCAGCGCAACCTGTTTGAGGACGAGGCCGGGGTTTACAACCGAGTGCCATCGGCGGACGCGACATCATTTGTGAACCGCACAGGTGTCTTCCAGGACGTACCAAAAACCTCTTTTGTCTCAAAGGGCTGCCATCACCATGGCCAAAGAGAAGAAGAAACCAAGCAAGCGCTCCGAAATAGCAGAACATGCAGACATAATTAAAGAAGCGCAGAAAGCGAGTCAAGACCGCGAAAGTCGTGCTGATAATGTCATTAATGTCACAAAAAAACGCAAAGAGTAGTTACGTTCCTCGTCTCAACCTGAAGGAACTCTTTGAGAAAGGGCACATCAATGTCAAGCTGACACATACCGCCTCCACCACCGAGGAAATGTTTGAGATGTTGTCTGCAGACTCTGGGCTCATCTCAATGGTAGCCTTGGACCCGATGACGAAATGCCACATTTGGTTTTTCAGATACTTCTGATCATTCACCATCACAGGGAGTGACCACCAATTCAGAAGGTGTTGTGCACGCAGTGCTGGAGTTGATGCTTGGCGTCAAGGAGTATCATTTGTTGACGACCTCGTTTCAAGAACTTGTTCGGTGGACCAAGAAACAGGAGAAGATGAACTTCAACTGCGACGTCTCACTGAATAAATCCCGCCACAGTGTTTGCAGGGTTGCTTACCATCGTTGAGTTTTGTATGAGCGCCAACAGCCCAATGGTATGCTGCCTCTGGCCCGTTTTGAAAGCTATATGCGTTCACTTCATTTTCGGGTACAAACATCGCATTACATTCAGAGCATCGATTCATGTAACTTCTTTGAACTTCGTTTGCATATAGTACTTGGGAAGACGATTCCACTATAGAGCCTCGACTTGAAAAATCAACAACTTTCTAGACTTCTCTCGAACCTCGTTTTTCCACATCAAAGCAACAATGTTGTCAAGGCCGGCACCAACAGACCCTTGGCCACCAAGAAGGAGGCGATAAATCGAATCAGCGCAGCGTTGGCGAGTTCACCCATCGAAGTGTAATAGGCCTCTTGAGGACCTTCCTCGATTAAGTACAAACAGGCCAAGGCTTCCTTCTGAGCGATTCCAAAAGAAAGTGCGTCAAGAGCTTGGGTACGAAGAAATGTATTGTCACTGGTTGCCTTAAGTGCAACAAAGGTTGGAATTAACTTTCGAATCGCCCACCCAACGTGGGGAACAAGCCCCGCAAAAATGGCGAGCAACGCCGTCGCCAACTGAATGGACATGTAGAGTTCAATATCATTCAATCCCATTCCTCCTTCGTATGATTTTCTTAACGATGACCTAACCCAGGACGACATGTGCAGTTTCACTTTCGTTGAGGGATGTCGCCACCTGGCTGTGTGCAAGGGTCATGCCTCTGAACGGGCTTCTCTTCAGGACCCCCCTCAACCGAGTGATCAGTTGTTTTTGTCTAAGGTGGTGTTGATAGGTAGATTGGGCGGCTTCTAGAGAACGCACCGAGGAACTGAACACCGTCTCACGAGGGAGTGGAGGAAGTTGAGCCGATTCAGATACAACTTCCTGGAGTTCATCCTCATTTTCAACCGATTGCAGAAGTTCCCGTCCAAATTCCGACGCTGCAAGGTAGTTCAACCAATCTTGGGCTGGAACCACCTCGGTGGAACGGGGAAGAAAATTGATGTTTTCTGGGCTCAAGATACGCCCACAACGCGCCATGGCATCCGTCAAAAGGTTCATCAAAAGAGGTTCATGGTCATTGAAATCCTGTTCTGGAAAATTTAGCCACGCCTGAATGCACCACAAATCATGAAGGTGATTCATGGCCATTTCGAGGTAACGTTCCATCTCTACCTCAAGGCTAGCCGAGGCGCGCAGGAGATAGTCGGGTACGGTCGGCCGCCACTGGTCAAATCCGTTAAGTGAGTTCGACAGATGCTCCAGCCAGGCGGCCCATCGAGGCATGGCCGAATCAATGCGGTACGCCCAATTTCTTCGTTGTTGAGCAAAGTCAACGGATGCTTCAATCTTCATAACGAGGAAAGCGTTTTGATTCTACCTCATAAAGTGGAACGCATATGCGCTTTGTTCATATATGGTGTTCGCCAGCAACCTCCAGCGTGATGAAGCAAAACCACCGAAACCTGCTGTTCCTTGACATCGATGGAACCGTGGTTGACGGGACCCTCAGAGAACAGCGAATGGAGGAGCAGGGCCTCGTCATCGGGAGGTACGGCGACGCTCATCGCATGTATCCGAGAGGGTATAAAGCCTTCATCAACGCCTTCAACAACCCTGCATTATTCCATCTTGATACCAACATGCCTGAAGCCGAAGTGCTGATTGAGACGGCTGTTCAAGCGGGTGCAACCGTGATGTTCCTGACGGCCAGAGATGCGGTGCATCATTGTGGAACGGAAAACGACCTCAAACAGCGTGGGCTTTGGAGAGACGGTATGCGATTGATCTGCAAGCCTCATCGTGAACTTGTCGATAAAGCAGAATTCAAGCAACAGATGATCGCTATGCTCTCGGAGGGCGACGAAACGGAAGACGTTCTCCTGGTCGATAACAACCGCAAAAACATCACACGCGTGCAGGAGCACCTTCCCTTTGTCTCAACATACTTGGCTTGTTCACAGGCCCTTGAACACGTCCAACAATGGGCTACAACCACCAGGAGTGATGATGCATGAAGAACCGACCTCAAGAACACGACACGACCTTCCAAACACCGGAAATTGCAGCTGCCTTCAACCTCGCAACACAGAGGTGGACCACGTCGAAGGGCAAACCCATCACACCCGGACAACGTGACCTATTGGTCCAGAAGTACGTCGAGAAGGAACAACAAGGTGAATACTTGACTAAACTAGAGGGAAAGGGCCTCGTTCGTACCGGTGCCGTCGCCAAAGCTTGCATCACAATGAACAACAAAGGACGACCCTTTGTTCTCGTTCGCCCTCCGAGTGCAACACATTTGCGAAACTGGAAGTTGGTCGGCGGAAAGCAATCCTCAGAAGATCGACTTTCTCATTCATCGGGCGTGTACACGGCCTTGGCGCGTGAAGTCAGTGAGGACAATGCATCGCAAGTGGATGTGATTGTCTCTCTGCTCCTGACAACGCTGCGCGAATTGAACGAGGAACTCCCATTTCCCGCCCACATCCACCTCAGTTCGGGCAAGGTTGTAGCCTATATTGATGAGGAGGCGAAACTCGTTTCCATCGAACAGTTGCCCAAGGAACATCGGTTTGTGCGAATCAGTCCTCAAGACAGCGAATTGCACCAAAACCGAAACCCGGAAAAGGAAGGAAAGGAACGATATCCCGGCATCGTTCGCGATTCCACCTTGATGTTCACGCACGGCGAGTTGGTTGACCTCTACGGTTCAACCCCCGTTGGAGAGCCGATTGAACTCAACGACGACTCAGGAGCCTGTCGCTGGCTTCCTCTCACGCCAAGCGTGCTTCATTGGCTCGCTAAAGCGCCACTCCATATCCTCCCTGAAGACCTTCTCTCACGTGCACTTAGCATTCCGTCGGGACCCATTGCAAACCTCCATGCGTATCACGTGAATTCCCTCATCGAATCATATCTTGTCCCCTCCGAAGACGGTGCAACATGGGTCAGCCTTGACAAGATCTTGGAAAAGAAGATTCAGCAACTCCCGTACTCTGACCGCGAAGATTTGGCCAAAGGAACAGGAAAGAAATCATTCGGGTCTGTTGGAAGTGAGCACCGTTCTGCGAAGAATAAACTTGGTCCTTTGAACCTAGCCCAAGACTACCGGCTCCTTGACAGCCCCACGAACGGCTTTGCCGTAGTGCATAAATCCAAACTTCGCTCTGCCGCAGATCCCGAAACCATTCATGCCGTGCACATGCGAGCAGATCAACTCTTGCTCTCTCGAACGGCGGGCAAATGGTGGAAAAACGGCATGCTTCCCCACAATACACGGTACCAACAAGAAAAGCGTACAAAGCGTTCAACTCTTCTTCACGAGTACCAAGCCCTCTATACATCAGCGCGCAATAAAGATCTTGAGGATGGATTTCAACTCCTCGGAGACACGGATAAAAAAGGTACTGAAGAACTCGCCCAACGATTGTCGACCCAACCCCCGGTCGATGAAACCAAGGCAGAAACTGCAGCGTTGTTTGCACTCCCTACCCTCAAGTCGGGGAAAGTGGTGAACATCCCAGTTCGTCGTTTTTCCGACATCACCCTTAATGTGCTAAATCAGTACATTGATTCTTGGGGTTCCTTGCAAACAACAGCGGGAGAAAGCGTTGATCCAGAGATTGTGACCTTTGCTCGTTCAAAAAGCGGGAACATGAGTTGGCAGAACTTGATGATGCGAACTGATGCTTCGTGGGAAATCATGAACCAATCACCCTGCACCCACTGCAACGTCGAGGCTGGCGAACCTTGCCACCCCTCAAACATGGGCCCACTAATCGTTGAAAAGCGAACATTTTGGGATACAGATTTGCCGAGGTATCAACCAAGCAAGGAACACACTACACTTGCGTTGGCTGACCACCTGCTTCGCGACTTTGTAGATCTCATGGGCGACCAATATGCGCTTCCTCAGCGTGACATTTGGAAGAAAGCGGCTACCCTCGGCATTCTTTCAGGCGGCATCGAGGCTTTTGACATCAAGAACCTGTCTAGCGATTTTAAGTCCAAAACAGGCCGTGAAGCCAAGCCCGTCCTCCCGTTTTCGTGCCAACATCGTTTTGAGAAAGCCTGCCAACCAAGCGTAGGTTGGGCGGAGATGATTCAAGGACACCTTAATCCATTGGAGCGGGTTGCGAAAACCGGGAAAAAAAGCAAGGGCGGCGAGGTGCGTTTGTACCTTAGTGGCAAGCAAACCGAACCACCGTTCCTGATGCAAAATTTGGTTGCCGATGTCATCAAGCGAGAATACGCTTTGATGCGTTCTTTGCGCTATAAGCGACTTTCTCTTCCAGACGGCCGGCCCCGTTGGAATGAACAGCTCCTGTGGGAATACATCACGCCAGCTCCCAACGGGTCGATCACCACGTTGCCTTTGGACGCACCTCTTGATGCCTGGCCAACCGACGAGCGTCAATTGCCTCTCCTCCATTTTGAGACGGCAGCCTACGATGCAGACCCAGCAAATCGATTCAACCGAGACGAAAAGCAATCGGCCACGCGACCAGGCCATCGCCTTGCACCTCAATCCGAACACTGGCTTTGGACGCGAGAGGCCACCGACCGGCCACTGGAGGGTTTGCTTCCGATAGTTTCTCCCGATATCTCCATGGGCGAACTGTTGGACATCGCCGCCATGAACGGCATTGGTGTGGCCGTGGCCATCGACGCATGGTCGGCTAACGGACTATCAGAAACCGACGAGATGTTCGGAACTGCCGATACCGATTGGTACATCAATGGTGACCTCTTTGGGGAAAACGAGCCCCCCGCATACCGCACCTATGGTTCGTTCCTCGGGGCGCTGAACACGAACAAGCAACTCAACATCGAGGTGGACCAGGTGAAGCATGAACGACGAATCTTTGGCGTGCTTCTCCTTGATGAGATCGTGAAACAAACGACAATGTGAACAAAACCGTTCAACAGAACCAAAAAGAAGTGATTATCAGGTCCTTTCATCAAAAACACTCACAACGAAGAGGACGATTCAATGACAGATAAACTCAACGAAATCTTTGAGACCATCAAAGGCTGGACGGTTGAGGAGATTCAGAGCATATTGTATCACCGAGAATGGACACAGAGGAAAACGATCCCATTCGAAAAATCAGGTAAATCTGAGATTGACCCCAAGTTACCACCCGAATCATTTGACGAACGACGAGCGTCTTTTGCAAAGTTGCTGAAACAAAAGTCACACGATGTTGATGCTGAGCAAAGTGCGAAAATCATCATCTGCTCAACGTTCTTGTTGGTAAATGACGAGACGATAGATGGCCATGACAAATTTAGTCAAATACGGTCGAGAGATGGAGTTCATTCCAAATTGTTGGAATTACTCGATGAGATGGATTCCACCACCCATTGGGAAAGCATCCAAAAACGACAATTGTTTTACGCGTTACTCAAACAAAGGGAAGAGGAATCATTCACGATCAAAAAAGTGACGTGGAAGAATGTAACATCGGATTGGGGTCCAAAAATTGTCATGTCAGATGGCAAAGATTACTACTACATCTTCAGCAATATTGACAAAGAGACTTTTGAAACGCTTCGCAAGAGATACAACATCGCTGCTGCCCTTGGACGTGCCGAGCAGTACGAATCAGACTACGATAAAGATGAGAACGAGTTTAATCTAAAAATCATCAAAGTGTTAGCCACCAAAGATTGTTTGACGCTTGCTGAATACTTCAAACAACAGAAAATTGGTTTGAAAGGCAATTCATCTGGCAAACGACTGTTTGAAAAATTGGGCGATGATTTTTTCAGGAAGGAATTGAACACGGAGATGGTTAGAAAAAGTGATGAACTCAAGAAAATTTTGCCAAGGCTGATTCAGAATGAAAAAGGAAACGCTTGTTTGGATGCAATTCTCGGCCCAGATAAGAAGTGGAGAATACCTCGAACACAAATCCGAGTCGGTAAGCAGACCTATTTTGCCGTGCATGGGGATGAATGGGGAGGAAATTTCTTGGTAGCAAAGGCTGCGAGACAAGTGTTCGTGATTGACTTTGAAGACGTTATCTATGCAAATGCGAACGATGAAGAAAACATCGTTGGTGTAGGAGGGGATTTGTCGACGAGAATATTCAATGCAACCAAAGACGGACATCAGACGTTTCTCCCAATCGGATTGAGTACGTTCGCTTCCATCGGTCGTTTACTTGCTGCAGTCGTACAATATCATTCCCGATATAATGAATTGCAAAACAACAACATAAGAGAAATCATCCACAATTACCTGGAGAGTTTTGCCAAAGCCCTTGACGAAAGCTCGGATGACCATCACGTCGTGGAATCAAATTACTGGGATACAGATTTAGAGCAACTTATTCTGCTTCATGCATGGGATTGGGCTCTTTATTGGCGAAAGAAAGATGCTTTTCCACCAGAATCGTTTGAGGTGTTTGTCAAGGAGATCAAGAATCTTCTCTGTGAAGGCCATGCCGACAAAGCAGATTCAACTCACAAATCTGCGCCACCGGACGCCACCAAAATAGAAAAGATGCCAAGCGAAAACAGAGACGCTCAAGCCAAGAAAACCTTCAACGATAAAAGTATCAAATTAGCAAACGACGCAGCATGGGGACATTACACCGACGGAGACTTTGCAGAAGCCGAAGAAGGTTGGAGACATGCAATTCAACTGGTGCCCGATTCAACGTCTACCGAAGACCTCGGCTATTTCTGGTATTGGATGACTCGAGCATTATACCTCAACAATGGTGATGAGTCGAGTGCTATTGAATCGATTTTACGATGTATTGAATTCTGTAAGGCGGAGGATGATGATGTATGGCTGATGGAGGCTCTGCTCGTTCTTGCCCACCTTCATCTTGAAGAAGATGAAAATGTTCGAGCAAGGCTTGTTCTCAACCAAGTTGTTGGGCTCCATTCTGACAAGGAGTTTGAAGAAGAACCGGATTCATTTGATCTCGAGCACTTGTTGGCTTGGCCGGGGGACCGCCACCGATTTTACAGTGATACTGTATTATGTCAAATCAAACGGCAAGTTGCGAACCTCCTGTGGGATGAAGACGACCTTGGAGGCGCAGCCATACTCTACGAGAACTTGATGAATTATTACAAGGGCACGATGAAACACGATGCAGAAGATAACGCCCGGGTCAACCTTGGGATCCTGAAATCTTTTATGGGTGAATATGAGGAATCTGACGCGCTGCAAAATCAATGCCTTGATTACAGAAGAAAAGTGTATGTTAAACTTGACGATGGAGATACTCGAGAAATCACCAAGGCCTTGAGGAATCTTGGCCAGAATGCAATGGCATGGAAAAAGTACGACAAAGCAAAACAATACTTTGCTGATTGTATTTTTGAATTACGAAAAGTACCAAATGAATTGGTCCACCCGGATATCATTGAAAATTACATCGTATGGAATCAAGAAAATCTCAAACTCTGTGAGATCCTACATCAAATCAAACTTCTCCATCTTCATAATAGTAAGCGAGAGGATAAAATCGAACAATTGGGGAATCTTGCTGATAAATCAAGTACACACTTTGAGCAATGTCTCCCACATTTGTTGAGACTTATTCACAAAGTTGAAGATTGTATTCCTGACCATCAGTTCAAAGAAATAACGAAATTTAGTAATTATCAGAAATTAGAAACCACGAACCTACTCATCAAGCGATTTGGGCAGTACAAAAGAGGACGTGATATGCTATTGAGCATCGATACAGATTCCCTTGATTACAATCAGAAGGTTCAGGTTTGCGAAATGTATGAAGAAATACATTTTTCTGAAAATGGTAATAAAATGGAGACGTTAGAATATCACGACAAACTTGAACAAGAATATTCAATACAGTATTCCTCAATATTTGATAATGATGGACCACAGAAAGAGGACATTAAAGAAACAATTGATAGACTAGACAAATACCAAACCCGATTATTAAGCGAAGCTGGTGTAGTGGACGTCGACATCTACGATGACTTGGACGATGAGTCATTCCGTGAGATTCTAACATACCTATTTGATTCCAATCTAAACCCAAAACAAACGCTTCTAATAATTCAAGCACAACTTTCAGGACATTTATGGCCATACCAGAAAAGTCTCTCTCGGGCAACACTGCTGTCTGTGATTGAAAAATATTCTATGGATATTCTGACGAACATTGACATTATCTGGAACAGTGCACAATCGACATTTGATGAAATCAACGCTGCTCTAAACGTATCTACCGCCGCAATGGCATCGATAGCAAGATCAAAACAGCCCCAGAGCAGGAAAAAGAGTAATTTTGCAAAGAGTAGATACATAGAAACAACCAACGTGATTGAAGCATGGTATAGTAAACCAGATATTGCAAATAAGGTGTATAAGAATGTTTGTCGGCTTGTTACTGAGAGGAGCATAGGAATGCAACTGGATATGTTTTCTAATCTAATTCCTGAATTGATTAAAATCAAAGACTCATTAAGCCTGCAGAATGGCCTTTTTACCCTGTTAACTTTAGTTTGGACCAAATCCAGAGCAAGGTACGAAATTGAACTAAAAAAATCTGGTTACTTGAGTTATGAAGAGAAAGTGGTAGAATTCGCCAGAAATCTGTGCATTTGGATAAAAGATCAGCCTGAAAAGATTGATCTGACTTCTGCGTTTGATGGCTCAAGAAATAGGATTGAAGAAGACCACCGGTTATTCCTGGCAAGGAAATTGATGGATTTGTATGGTTTACAAAGGGAAAAAACATGGCCGTTTGATGTTTTACATCAATAATACAACCAATAAATGAAAAGATAATAGTAAGTATATTTCTACAGAGGGTAGTGCGTGAGGGCCAATCAAGGAGCAGAACCCTCACACTGCGCCTGCTCTGCGCAATATCATAAATCTCGGACAGAGCCGGTTTTGCTGCCTGGGTCGGCCGGGTGTCCAAAGTCAAGTTGCAGCTTCCCACTTGACATGCCTTGTGCTTTTGTAGGGCGCAAGACGAGCCTCCCGAGGGAGGTACGTGCACTGTTGGTGCAACCTATCATCCATCGTCCGAGGGCATCGGAGGTCGGTTCGCATATGCGATGTATTCAGGAGTCACTGTTGTCCACGAAGGCGTCAAGGTGAGCGTCGAAGGAGGCTTTGTTGAACTTCGGTAAACCATTCGCCTTGTCGATTTTATCTTTCCAATGGAGCAACCAATCAAAAAAGGACAGCCAAACCAGGTGGTATGCCTCCTTTTCAAGACGAATACGGCTGTCTTTCTTGCTTTCTCCTTGGTGTATTTCCATGATATTTTTGAGGGTTTGAATGTTTTCTAGCGCATGTGTTTTTGCCCTCGAATTGGACTTTTGCACCAAAGCAGCCAACAACCGTCCTACCGCGGAAAGCCCATTGAAGGCACCCCTTGGAACCCCTTGTTCCCAATCTTCCGTGATGTCCAGCGAGTAAAGGCGTTGAGCATGTAAACCGCCGTTTGGCACAACAGAGTAGGTGTTTGTTTTCGAATCGAATGAACCTCGCTTCAACCCATCTTCGAGGTCGATTCCATACAGCCGAGTTTCGGTAACATTATGGACGACGGTGAAGTTTTCGCCCCATTCATCCCCGTGAATCCATTCGGTCAAATAGAGAGGGACTTGTGTTTTTTCATCGGACCCTTGTGCTTTCATCAGACGGTCCTTGACCTCCTTAAGTGAGTCAAGTCGTGGCAGGCAGACTGAATCGTTCAATGCGTTTTGATGTGGAGAATCTACCTTTCGGAGGAAAAAATCAACCATGGCATCAAAAAGTTTGACCAATGGGCCCATGTTTTTGTTCTTCCATGCTCTTTCCCACTCCACTGTAAGCATTGCTCCATTGATCAGTGGGGATTTTATCTGCAGAGCGCCAAAACATACACGACTGATGTCAATGTCTTTGAGTTTTTGATCTCGTTGATTGAAAGAGCGGTTGGCATTGTCAAGGCTCTTTTCCAATGCTTCATCGTCGCCAGCATATTGAGCAGAAATGAATTGATGATAGGTTGAATTGTGCTTTAAGACAACCTTCTCGCCCCATGAGCTTGATTGCGGTTCTCTCCTTGTTTTATCGGTGACCAGTTCGCCCTGCTGTACGTTGGAAGCGAGAGCGACATAGAAGCCGTTCGTTCGGTGAGCAAGCCAACGGGCAATTGCAGCTAAGGCGAGGCCAAGTTCCTTTTCTTCATCAATCATGGCTTCGTACCGCTCGCTTGCTGAAGCCTGCAAAAACTCGCGAACATTGCCGTTTGTGGCTCGAAGCACCAACCATTCCTTGCGGATATTTTTGTCATCTTCCTGCTTAAATTTCTCTTCCCATTTTTTTCGCTCTTCTGTGAGAATAGCAATGATGCAATGCAGATGAGCCAATTCTGCATATTCTCTCAAACGGATATCTTCCTTTAATTTAGAATTCTTATCCTTCAAATCAAACAAGAGTTCCATCAACATGGAAAACTTCTTCGCATCCTTTCGGTATTGATTGAAGGTGTCGTTCTCTTGGGCTTCGGATTTCCGATATTGCTGCCAACATTTAAGATAATCAGATTCGTTTTCGGACCGCTTGTCATCGTTGTCAGATTCCTTAGAAACGGGAGCAATGGCTTCGAGTCGATCAAGCAAGGAAGTCGCCCAAAAGTTGGCGTCATCACTGAAAAAAGAAAGCAACGTGTTCCCTTCAAGATTGTTGATGTCGAAAATCCCGCCCTCATTTTTTTTACTTTGGTAAAGATGATGTTCGTTCTTCATAAGATTCATGAACTCTTGAGGGGGCTTGTTGTAGAGGCCAACAAAGGGTTTCTGATGGTTACTTTTAGGTTTCCAAATGCTATCGGAGTAACGTAATCTATGGTATTCATTTGAAGGTAAATTGCCATTCAGCTCTTCTTCCCATTCAGTAAACTTGGGCAACTCATCGGCCATTTTTGCTTCCAGTTCCCTCAAAGTGGAAGCGCGGTGAAGTCCTTTGGTTGTGGTTTCCTCAAGACCACGGAGCGTGAAACTGGAAGCGCATACATTGTAGCAGCGAATCAGACGGTAATAAGCCAATATCAACCATTCATCGACTTCATCAAGGGTGAGATGAACAGATGAGTGCCCCTTTTTGTGGAAATTGTGCAATGAATCAACGGCTTCAATCCAAATGTTGAACACATCCTCATGCTCGCTAGGCTTCTTCAAATGACCTTTTGCACTCGCACGGAATTGCGCTTCCCAATACACATGGCATGGATTTGTGTTGCTGAAGTTTCCTACGGCCAAGGCATCCTTGGCGTGCCTCGCACGTTCATCTCCGTGTTTCTTCTCCCGAAAGCCGTGAACGAGTTGGCGAAGCCAGTTGTTGGCGGCTTCACTCATGGTATTACCCTGTAGTGAAGAAGACATAATTCCTTCCTCTCGATTGGATGATTGAACAGTAGGAGAATGAGGAGTAAACAGCACGTGTAGGTAAAGGACTCTGGGGCGGAAACCCGCCCCAGAGTCGGTGGAATTAATTGCGACGAAGATACCTTTCTGACGGAACAGAAAGGGTAGATCCCTGAGGGTTCAGTTTTACCATTCCCCTCGGGATTTGCATGTACCGGAACACATACCTTATTTCCTTACATTATCTTCTCTACTGTTGCAATTAATTGGCAATATGAGTGAACACCGTTTTCTGTTGGTGTTCGGTTGACTTGCGTGAGACTACACGTGCCCTACTCCTCCGAGATGAATCGGGGGACAACTATCCAGTTGGGTCAAGCCACAACCGGGTTTGTATATTTTACTGGAGGTGACAATCCCTTATCAAGGTATTGTTGGTATATGCGGACGTTGCTTTGAGGGCTCAATGCGCAACTCTAACTTCATGGACGACGATTATGGCGATGATTACCCTGAAGGACCCCCTTCCGCTTTGGAAGATGAGAAGACTAAGAAGCACACGAAACAGCACTACGTGTGGTTGGTTGAGAAGCTGCTGGCCGGCTTAGGAGAGCAAAAAGCCTTCGAGAACAACCACCCCACTTTGGCAACCTCTTCTGACTTGAGCACGATTCGAAAGGAAATGGAGACCGCTTTATCGGATAGCATGAGGATGGTGTATTGTCATGAACAAGTTGAACTCCTTGAGACCATTCTTGAGGAGGGTGAGTCAGCCCTAGAAGTTTACCTCACCGATTTAGCCTACATACTAGGAAAAGAGATCAGCGAGTGCACGTTTAATGGTACACTCCAGGAATGTCAAACAAACCACGATGCAGATGAATGGGAACGCCTCATCGAGGCATCAGGGTTTATCACGACCCTTCCGGAACCCAACCTTCACCACGCCGATTGGTTGAAGCGGAACATTCCCCCCAAATCTCCAGAATTTCTCAACACAGTCAGGACGATTTTCCCCAAGCAAAGCAAACTTCAGAAGGCGACATGCAGGGTAGATGAACATATCCAACGCACCATCTTATGCAGGAAAATACTAATCCAGTCGTTAGATCTTGGAAGTGCCGCTTTTGGGGTCGAATCCTCAATGGACAAGATGGTCAAATCGTATATGCGGAGCGGCGACTTAGGGCCTCATCAACAAAAGGAGGCATGAGAACCATGAACATAGATTACGCAATCACCAAACCAGTAGGAATCTTCGTCTGGCTGATTTTTTTACCTTTCATCTTGGGATGTCTAGGAGCCTGCTTGATAGCCGTCGCTGAAATCTTCACCGAGGTCCGTCTCATTTTGCAAGGAGTCCCATTTGAGGAGCGAGCTAAGCGGCATCGTGTTCTAAAGCACTATGTCAAGAGGGAGAGCCTTGATTCACGGGGTGATTAAATGAAGGGTTTTGATTTTGATGTGTTTTCGTTTGCCTACGACCTATGCCTTCTCTCCTTTGCCGTTTGGGCCGCTGGTACTGCGATTCTGTGGACTGTTCGATACTTTATCGAAACCATCGTTCCAGGGTACGACCCGACCGGATACAAGAAACGAATGAACAACTA
>Ga0308025_1000512_pt1 | contig 19961 bp, 15 predicted proteins | sample Neamet422_FD_201298 | JGI IMG/M metagenome (GOLD analysis project Ga0308025, IMG submission 201298) | Marine microbial communities from water near the shore, Antarctic Ocean - #422 | ecosystem: Environmental > Aquatic > Marine > Unclassified | place: Southern Ocean | collected 2014-10-03
TGCTAAACAGAGACAAAACTTCATTAAAGTGTCTAGGAAATTAGTTGAAAATCCTGAATTCCTCAGCTACAAAAACACATTTTCTAACAGTGGCTTAATGAATTTAGACTTTCTGAAAAAATACGTTTATGATGCATATCCTTTTAATGAAGACGCAGCCGAAGAAAACAGACAAGGCAAAAAAGTCGTGATTGTTGCAACAAACCTCAAAACAGGAAAACCTCATTACTTGGAACCAAAGAAAGGCAAATGGATGAACTATATGATGGCTTCAGCCACACTGCCGATAATTACTAAGGGACGAACGGAAGTCAATGGAACCTGGATGTTTGATGGTGGCTATTCGGACAGCATCCCTATTAAGAAAGCAATTGCTGACGGTGCGAAAAACATACTCGTTATAAGAACACGCCCTGCTGAAGCAAAGATTGAAAAAAGCTATTTCTCTCTCATGGCTGAATATTGGAACTACGACAATGACAATATTTCAGATTTATTTGCCCTAGGGTATAAGCATTACAACAAATGTGTGGACTTTCTAAATGGGCCTCAACAAGATGGAGTAAGCTGGGTGCAAATAGCTCCCCCTAATGAGTTGAGATCAGAAGGCTATTATCTACATGTACAAGATATAGATGCTGATTATCGATTGGGACTTGAAGTAGGTCTTAACTTTTTAGCAGACTTAAACAGTTAGTGCTTAATCACAAAATGTTTTTTGTCAAATCTAAATCGATCACCAAAAACACCTCCCTCTGCTCTTTTACCTGCAGAAATAGCCATCGTAATACCAGCTTGCCTAGGCAAACCTAATAATTTCTTTACTCTTTTTGAGTCTAAACCTTCCATAGGACAAGAATCAAACCCATGAGCTCTCATCGCCAACATAAAGTGGGCACAAGCAAGGGCAGTACTTTTGTGGGACCAAACCGTCATACCCCACCTACCCATGGGCTCTCGGGGAGTGGGCTTACGAATACCACGAATATTGTAAAACAACCACTTTAAAGGAGCTAAGATGCCTAAAAAGCCAGTAGAATAGATCATGGGAGTAATCTTCTTGAAATATTGGTAAGCCTTGTCTGGCATATCTCCCCTCCGATCAAACTCATCAATCATCCACTGGTTATTGCGCTTCCACAAGTCTGGTCTAGCCACGAAAACGAAAATTTCTTTAGCAGTTGAGGCAGCGGGCTGACCTAAACAAAGTCTTACCAATTCTTTCTTTTTCACAGAATCTACAACGTGGTGAATTTCCCATGTCTGAAGATTGGATGAATTCGGAGCTTTCAGAGCAGCGTCTAAACAACTGTCAATTACATCTTGTGGAATGTCATCTGAAGAATAAAACCTGACACTTCTTCGAGAATCTACAATCTCATTGAAAGCTTTTGCATCGGTAATCGGAGCTTCAACAACAGGTCGGTTCTTCTGCTCCGGCGTTTCAAACATTTTAACTTTAACCATCTTTTATTCAAAGATTAAATTGACAAGAACAATCCAGCAATCGTTGCTGACATCAGATTAGAAAGTGTACCTGCAGCAACTGCTAACAGTCCAAATTTAGCAATCTCTGCACGTCTCGATGGTGCAATCCCACCTAAACCTCCAAGCAAAATAGCAATCGAACTGAGGTTCGCAAATCCACAAAGTGCAAAAGCAACGATTGCCTTAGATTTTTCAGAAAGCACCAACACGGTGTCCTCGGCCAAGTAAGGCATAAAATCTAAGTAGGCTACGAATTCATTAACAACAAGCTTTTGGCCTATAAAAGACCCAACGATATTCGCTTCATTCCAAGGCACACCGATTAAGAATGCGAGTGGACTGAATACATATCCTAGTATTAACTCCAGTGTTAGCTCAGGCATACCAAACCAGCCTCCGACTCCACCAAAAATACCATTTACAAGAGCAATAAGACCCACAAATGCAAGAAGCATAGCTCCCACATTCAGAGCGAGTGTGAGACCTGATCCAGCACCAGAAGCAGCGGCATCGATAATGTTGACCGGAGCCTCTTCGTCTGTGTCATCATCTTGAATGAGATGAGCTGTAGATTTCTCAGTCTCAGGCATAATTAATTTCGCAAAAAGCAATCCACCAGGTGCAGCCATAAACGACGCCGCTATAAGATACTCCAACGGAACTCCCATAGAAGCATAACCCGCTAAAACACTCCCCGCTACAGAAGCCAATCCACCACACATAACAGCAAAAAGCTCTGACTTGGTCATCGTCTTGATGAAGGGGCGGATCACGAGTGGAGCTTCTGTTTGACCTACAAAAATATTGGCGGTTGCAGACAGCGACTCCGTTCTTGAGGTACCTAATAGTTTACTAAGGGCGCCACCTAAAATATTTATCACCCACTTCATGATGCCCAAGTAATAGAGCACGCTAATGAGTGCAGAGAAAAAGATGATTACAGGGAGGACACGCAAAGCGAAGATGAATCCGAAATTATAAGTTGCTGTAAGATCTCCAAACAAGAAATTGATACCCTCATTGCCATATGCAATCACGTTTGCAACCGCATCTGAGACAGAAATCAAGGCCTTTTTTCCAAATGGGATGTACAGTACTAAAGCGCCGAAGGCAAATTGCAAAGCAAATGCACCACCTACAGTTCTTAAGCGAATATCTTTTCTGCTTTTTGAAAGTAAAACAGCAAGTCCGATGAGGACTACCATACCAACAAGGCTCATTATAATTTCCATATCGTGAATCTAACTAGGATCAGATGAAAGACCACCATCTTCAACAGTAAAAGCAAAGGGAACTAAATTGACAGCACTTTTTGAAACTAGGACAATCTCGTCTCTGGCTTGTAGCAAAAGCCGAATAGGTTCTGCTTGCCTAGATTCAGCTTCGAGTAAAACCTGACGGCAACCGCCGCATGGCAAAAAAGCACTCGGAACTGCGATAGGCGAAGGTGACACTATGGCTACAGCTTCAATCTTCTCTCCTGGAAATTGAGCTCCAGCAGCAAACACCGCAACTCTCTCTCCGCAAAGACCAGAGGGATAAGCCATGTTTTCTTGGTTACTCCCAACCACGATTGCACCAGATTGCATTCTAACAGCTGAACCAACCTGAAACCCTGAATAAGGAGCATACGCTTTTGCCGCTGCTTCGTGGGCTTTCTTTAAAAGAACCTTATCGCTTTCGGGCAAGTCTAACGCATCCGTAGGTGTTAAGACACACCTGACCTCCATCTCTTCATACTTCATTCAAGCAAGATAGTATGAATTACTACAAAACCGGGCAAGGATTACCGAAGCTTGATAAAATAAGTAACACATCAGCAACAGTTACAGCACCGTCACCATTAACATCACTAACACAATCGACAGCACACCCGAAGTCAGACAGAATCATTAACAGGTCACTTACTTCTACAGTTCCATTTGAATTTAGATCAAGAGGACAAAGTGAAACCCCATCACAATCGAATCCTTCTAAAGGATATATACAAGCTGCAGAAGTCGTTGCATTTGAGTCATAGTTACAAGCATCTAATTCCATACATCCAGCAATACCAACAAGCTCAAGGCAAAATGAATGGTCCGCTTGGGAACCGAAATCTCCTCCTTCAACCATCATCGCCAAGACATCACCATTAGAATTTGTTAAAACATAATTTCCTACAACACCATTGAATGATAAGCCATCTCCGTAAGCATCATTTACAGTTAGTATATAGCAACCATAAGTGAGACAACCACTTGTTACGTATGTGGTTTCAGAATTCACGTATGAACCTCCAGACAATACCACAGTACCATTTGCATCTAAGATCGTCCAAGAGGTCTCGGTTGGATATGAATCTGTCGTTAACGTAAAATTAATTTCAACACCACCACTTGTCTCAAAGGCTGTTGATGAGTCGTTGTTAGACAGATCTTCATCTATACTACTGTCCGGGGACAGAGAAACCGAAGAGCTAATCACGTGATTACCTGAACCTAAATCAATGCATCCATCTGAATCTGGACACAATGGAATATCAACAGAATACCCACTTTCTAACACACCCTGCCAGTCAATACTTGCACCATTCACACCATTGATATCGTAGTCAACAGAAAAGCCTGTAACAACTTCAATACCTAAGTTTACGATCGTTATGACTGGAGTTACTTCCGTTCCACAACCCGATGCACCAAGACCTGAAACACCTTGAACGGCGACATCCCAATCAGCGCCACCAACACCTTGAGTGATTGTTACGTTAGAATTGGATATATCGAAGAATACATTGTTTTCAGCCTTGATTTTAAACCTAGCAGATGTCGTTGTGATGTTGGGGATTAAAACCACAGCAGACCCATCGTTTGACACACCCGAAGCGAGTTGAAGCGGGTACGTATATCCTCCATCAGTGGAAAGTAAAATCTCTACGGTAGAGCAGTTCACAGGTGATGAATTCGTTCCTGCCACATCCCAGCTTACCGTTGTGAATCCATTCGCGACAGAGCCTCCATTGGGAGAACTAACGACAAATGGGCCGGAGTTACCATCTACAGAAAGAGACATTAGCTCATCCACAAATGCTCCACCCCCAGCGACATTGTCTCTAACAGAACACTTAAACTGAAGCCCCCTAGAGTATGAAGGCAAGAGCTCACCTATCGTAGTCGTTCCGTTTACTAAATCTGTCAACTTTGGAAACACACGAGTATTGGATGTGGTTGAAGACCAAGATCTAAATATCGGTTGGTTGCCTGACGGATTCGTCAAATCACCATCACTACTAGATGTCGTCGGACCTATATCATACTGCTCCCAATTGTATGTTATCGCATCACCATCTGAATCATTTCCTTCGGCAATTAACTCAAATGGAGTATTTGCAGGAATAGTTGAACCACTATTAAATGTTGTAACTGTAGGGATCGCATTGTTCGTTGATGATGGAACATCACAAGAGTTACCCCCACCGTTTACAGTAAATGATATCATCTCATTTATGCTGTGATTGTGGAAATGGTCGTCTGAATTTGACTGAAGATTCGGTGCGCAAATCCCAGCATACCCCATAATCGTCGAGGCAGATCCAGGCTCGTAAGCAGCGCTACTTGCGCGATTACAACTGTTGTTTTGAGTATGATTCCCTCCCCATTGATGTCCCATTTCATGGGCTACATAGTCTATGTCGAAGGGGTCGTTAACGGGAGAGGTTTGGCCTGTAACACCTCCAGCTTTATTTCCTCCGCAAGGCGACTGCAAGTAAGCGACTCCTCCTCCACCAGTAGAGAAAACGTGTCCTATATCATAGTTGTTATAACCGATATTACTATCGCAAGTGCTTTGATTTTGGCTCAACATTGTTCCACCATTTCCGTTAGAATACGGATCCGAACCGCTATTTAAGAAAATGACACTCTCATTATTATCTACAATAATCATTCTGATACAAACATCCCTCTCGAATACCCCATTAACCCTCGCCATAGAAGTATTCATCGCGGAAATCACACCAGCGGTAGTTCCACCATGGTAAGAAGCGTACTCACCTGTACAGGCAAGTGCAAGACGGTAAGTGCGTAAAGTAGAACCATTGCTCACCCCCATGATTTTTTGACTCCCCAATTGCATTCCCATTTGTAGGATTTCATTAGGGTTAGATGGCTTTATGGGCTTCACAGGTTTTGCTTGAGTTGGCGCAAGATCTTCAATTAAAGAACTCAAATCTTCGTTTTCCACCAAACATCCACCGTGCTCTTTATCGGTAGTTTCATAAAAACTGGCTTTTGTGTAGCTAATACATTTGGTTAAATCTCCTATTGTATAAGGGTCGATATAAACAGTTGAACCAGAATTCAGAATCATCGCATGAAAACCTTGCGGAGTAAGGTCAAACCTAACAACATGTGATGGGTCTTCAACTCCTTGTCCTAAAAACACTTGTACCTGAGGATATTTAGCAGCCAAACCTGGAGCCATTACAGGACTGTTCACAAATGAAAATGATTCAGATGAACCATCCGGAAGAGGAAGAGAGATAATTGTCGTAGCATCTTTTGCCCTGACATTTTTTTCAAGAGGCGCAGCGTTTAACAATGTCTGTAAAGCAGGCAAATCGATCGAAACCGTTCTATAATGAGCCGGTTGAATCGTTGGCTTTTCTTGAGTAAGTTCTAAGTCAGACCAAAACACACTGTTTACATCAATTTCAGTTTGGGCGTCAGCCTTAGAAAAAGAAAAAACAAACACAGTGAGAAAAAGACAAAAACGAAATGTTTTTAAGTGAGAATCTTGAATGGTCATATCTTAAAATTAAATGCATTACTAATATCAGTATAACGCAAATTTTAAGAAACGGTTGCCTCAACAATGGGGATAGTAGTTAGATTAACTATGAAATCTATCTCCTAAAAGAGGGTTTATTCCAAACCTTTAATTTATCTTCTAACGTTAGCCCAGAGAGCACTTCAACAGAAAGTCCGTCGGAAAGTCCCAACTCAACATCTCTGCTTTCGAAGATGCCCGGTGACATTTCTACCTCGACGAAAGCTTGACGTTTTTTGTATTGGACTAGTGTTTCGCTAATTGTGAGAATATTGTCTCTGCGATCGAGCTCAACATCCGCATTTGCAGAATAGCCCGCACGTAAAAACTGACCTTCCTCAAGAGCTACTGCAGCTTTAATTTCGAACTGAATCGCGCCTGACTCCTCAACGCCTTTAGGCGCGATATGTTCAAGAGTAGCTGGGTAGGTCATATCGTTAATAGCACCTATAGAGAGAATGATGTCCATGCCCTCATGGAGTTTTTCGACTTCACTTTCATCAATCTTACCGACAAAGATCAAATCCTTCATGTCCGCGACTGAGGCCACTGTGGTGCCGTCGTTAAAATTGTTGGCCTCAATGACGCTGTTACCTTTCTTTACTGGGACATCTAGAATCATACCGTCAATCGTTGAACGGATTAGCGTGTTTGATTTCGCTCCACCTCGAGACGCGACTCCCTCACGAACGATGCGAAGATTGTCCTCTGCACCAAATACTTCTTCATTTGCCTGATTATAAGCGAGCTTAAACTGTTGGATCTCCATGGCTGAAACAACGCCTTGTTCAAACAGTTCGGCGTTGCGATCGTAGGTGGTTTTAGCGTCATCACGAGATATCTTCGCTCGAGAAAGACGATTTTCCGCACTTGAGAGAGCGGACATGTTAGGGACAATCGTCACCTCAGCAAGAATATCTCCCGCATTTACGATGTCTCCAGCTTCAACATGAACCGTCCGTACAATTCCACTTACCTGTGGTTTTATTAAAATCTCTTGACGAGGCTGTATACTGCCAGATGCCACTGTTTTCAATATAATATCACCCATTTCAGGTGACTTAACATCAAAGGAGGCTTCCGTTGTTTGTTCTTTTTCGTACAAGAAATTAACGGTATAAACCGCGCCTAACACAACTACCAATACAAAGCCTAATAAGGCAAATAAACGTCCTTTTTTCATTCTGATCTAATTGCTTCTACGGGGCGTATTGCCACTGCACGTAAAGCCGGCAAAATACCGGCAATAAGTCCCATTACGAGCATCACGCCGAGGGCGATGAGCACGATGTTTAACGACACTTCAGGGTTACGAAAGCTGCCTCCCGACCCCCCACTTGATTGCATAAATTTATTCACGCCCTCGAGGGACGCAACTCCCAACGAGACACCAGCGAGACCACTGACCGTCGTGAGGAATATGGTTTCTGCCATGATTTGAGACATTACAGTGAAAGGAGTTGCTCCCATAGCACGGCGAATGCCGAGCTCCTGCGTGCGCTCTCTAACAGTAATAAGCATGATATTCATGATTCCAATCGCTCCAGCGAGAAGAGCTAACCCACCGAATATGAATGAGATCAATCTAAATGATGAGAACAAAGTCTCAATTTCTTCAAAGTCACTTGCCATAGACCAATGGCCCATCGCTCTCTTGTCCTCGGGGTGAACGTTTTTGCGTTGCTTCATGATAGAAAGCACCTCTGCGGAAGCAGAGTCTGCATGAATAGACTCGTCCATTAGAAGACTATACCACCCTACCCTATTGCCAGTATGAAAAGATTTAGAGAATGTCGTGTAAGGAATGAAGATGCTCGAGTTATCCTCCTCTGCATCCTCGCCCGTTTTAAAGGTTGAATAAACCCCTACTACGGTAAATAAAATGCCTTGAACTCGAATCGTTGAACCGATCACTTCCTCATCTTCTTCATAAAGAAGATGACTAACTGTTTGTCCAATTACTGCAATCTTGCGGTCATTTTCGAGATCACCTTCATTTAAATATCGGCCTTGAATAATCTTCACTGGATCAATCAGGATGTATCCAGGTTCGTCTCCGTAAACATTGAATGCACCCGACTTTGTGCCCCTCATGATGTTGTTCGACCCACGGTGCCCCCCGAGTTGATTTCGTGGAGCTACGAGGGTAATGGCTGTGGCATTTTCTCTCATAAATTCCGTGTCTGAATTGTTAAAGTCGAAGTGCCTACCTCGCTTAAACCCTTTATATGGTTTCGACGTCGACTGTGACCAAAGAAACATAGAGTTTTTCACCCTTCCCCCCATATCGCTACTAACACCATTCTCAAGACCGTTGGCAGCACCTACGGTCACCACAATCATAAATAATCCCCAACCAACTCCAATCCCAGACAATACAGTACGGAAAGGGTTCGTCAGGAAAACCTGAAGAATTTCGAGTGCTCTATCTCTGTCAAAAAATCCCATTTATAAATACAATACTACCTTATTCATCTCTTAAAGCTTCAACTGGTCTAATACTCACCGCTCTGATGGCTGGGCCTATACCGCTAAGAACCCCCACAACAGTAAGAATTGCTAAAGCAACGAGTGCAATTCTATAATCTACTTGCGGGTTTTTAAAGTACTCGTGGTCTACCATGGGCGAAACCAGCTCGAGTAACCACACACCAACAACTAACCCTGCAGACCCAGAAATAATCATAAGCGCAAGAGACTCCTGAACAACAAGCGCAACAACTGATACACTTGTTGCACCTAGAGCCTTTCTCACCCCTATCTCTTTCGTCCTTTCTTTAACTGCGATTGCAAGAATATTCGCTACGCCTACTGCACCTGCGAGCAAAGTAAGTAGACCTATACCCCAAATAAACAGCTCTATTCCCATGAATATATTGTGGAATCGCTCATACTCCTCATTGTTATTATCCATTGTAATCCCTCTTGCATCATCTGGGTGTACAGCCTTTCTATCTTTGAACCAAGACAGCAATGAGGCAGTCATACTCGTTGTTTCTGGGATGGGCATAGAGCCGGTGCCTACGATTACTTGATCTACAACATCCCCGGAACTTTTATTGCGGAAGATTCTTTGCGCAGTAGAATAAGGCAAATAAGCCATCTTGTTTTCCCAACGACTCGCAGGATCATTAAATGTCCCCACGACCATAAACTGAATCCCTTGTATCATCAAATAGGTCCCAACTGGATCAGCGTTATCATACAGGTCTTCTATTATATTATTACCTACGACCGCCACTTTTCTATCATCATCTACATCCCTCTGAGAAATATACCTACCACCTGTTAATGTTGTGTTTTCGAGTTCTTCGTGCCCCGGGTCCACTCCTCTCATCGGAAAATTACCCTGCTTGTCTCCGTATTTCATAGGCAATCCCCAAATCCGAATTCTTCTAGAAAACACTTCCACAGTGTCCATCTGTTGGAACATTGCTTCAACATCGTTCTCTCGCATCTTAACTCGGCGATTGGGTTTGTTACCTCTATATGAAAGCTGCGTTCTACCAGTGTTAACCCAAACAGAATTCACCGCATCATCTGCAAACTGACTCTTCACACCATTTTGCAAACCGAAACCAAGCCCCTGCATTACAACTAAAATAAATACCCCAAGCGCAATAGACAATCCAGTCAAAAAAGTACGCATAGGGTGTGTCATCACCGTATTTGCAATTTCTAACCAGGTATCTCTATTAAACATTAAGTAAAATTTTCAATTCTAAAATCAAACAATTAAACCATCCTTTAAAAGAATAGTCCTGTCACATAGGGCTGCAATATCATGCTCGTGGGTGACAATAATCATAGTAATCCCCTCCTTATTGATCTCTCTTAAAAGAGTCATTACCTCATGGGAGGTTTTCGAGTCTAAAGCTCCTGTTGGCTCATCCGCCAATATTACTTTAGGTTTCCCTACTAAAGCTCGAGCTATAGCAACGCGTTGCTTTTGGCCTCCAGACATTTGATTGGGTAAATGCAAAGCCCAGTCTTCTAAACCTACTTTCTTCAAATACTCCATGGCAGTGGCGTTTCTTTCCTTTCGAGACACCTTTTGATAATAAAGAGGTAGAGCTACATTTTCAATAGCCGTTTTAAATCCTATGAGGTTAAAACTTTGAAAAACAAATCCCAAAAATTTACTTCTGTATTTCGCTGCTGCCCTCTCTCCGAGTCCGGACATTGATTCTCCTGCGAGGACATACTCCCCAGAATCATATCCATCTAGCAAACCTAAAATATTCAAAAGTGTTGACTTACCAGAACCCGAAGATCCCATAATCGCTACGATTTCACCTTCTTTCACATGGCAACTTAGACCCTTCAAAACCTCTAACTTTTGATTGCCTGTCGTGTAAGACTTTCTAAGATTTTGTAATTTTATCACAGCAGCGAAGATAACATTTCAACAATAAGTAAAACGTTAAAAAGTTAGAACTGAGATTGAAGGCCTTTAATCATGTGAAATGCCGTACTTTCGCGCGTCCTAAGACGTAAAAAAATACCACTATGAGCGGAATTCGAAACATTGCCATCATTGCCCACGTTGACCACGGTAAAACTACCCTTGTCGATAAAATGATTCACCGTTGTCAAGCTGTTGACCCACGTAAAGTAACAGGTGACCTAATCCTCGACAACAACGACCTCGAACGTGAAAGAGGAATTACGATTCTCTCGAAGAACGTAAGCGCTATGTGGAATGGAACTAAGATTAACATCATTGACACTCCAGGTCACGCAGATTTCGGTGGAGAGGTGGAGAGGGTTCTTAAGATGGCTGACGCCGTTCTGTTACTTGTAGATGCATTTGAGGGTGCGATGCCCCAAACACGTTTCGTTCTTGGAAAAGCCATCGAACTTGGCCTCAAGCCACTCGTAGTTGTAAATAAAGTCGACAAAGAAAACTGCACACCAGACATTGTACACGAACAGATTTTCGATCTGATGTGTAACCTCGATGCTACAGAAGAGCAGTTGGACTTCCCTACAGCATATGGCTCTGCAAAGCACAACTGGATGGCTGAGGATTGGCAGAAACCTGCCGAGGATATAGACTTCCTATTAGATCTTATCGTATCAGAAGTTCCTGAGGCACCTTTCCATGAGGGAGATCCACAGATGCAAATAACTTCTCTTGATTACTCGAAGTACACTGGACGAATTGCTATCGGACGTTTATACCGCGGCGAAATTCACACGAACCAGGACTATGCACTCTGTACAGCTTCAGGTGTACGAAAAATTAGAGCCAAGGAACTTTTCGTTTTTACTGGTTTAGGTAAAGAAAAAGTAGACTCAGTTCGTGCTGGCGATATTTGTGCTATTAACGGAATCGAAGAATTCGAAATCGGAGACACAATCTCTGACTTCGAAAATCCTGATCCGATTGAGCGAATTGCAGTTGACGAGCCTACAATGAGTCTTCTCTTCACGATTAACACTTCTCCATTTTTAGGAAAAGACGGAGATTATCTTACATCTCGCCACATTCGTGAGCGCCTGGACTTGGAGCTACAAAAAAACTTAGCTCTAAAAGTTGAACAAACAGACTCAGAGGACAAGTGGAACGTTTATGGCCGTGGTGTACTTCACCTCTCTGTTCTCATCGAGACTATGCGTCGCGAGGGATATGAATTGCAGGTTGGAAAACCTCAGGTTATCTTTAAAGAGATTGACGGTAAAAAGCACGAACCATACGAGCACTTGGTGATCGATGTACCTGAATCTACAGCAGGAAAGGCTACTGAGCTTGTGATGATGAGGAAGGGTATGCTTCAGGTTATGGAACCTAAAGGAGACCTGCAACACATGGAGTATCGCATCCCGTCTCGTGGACTTATAGGTCTTAGAAACCAAATTTTAACAGCGACATCAGGAGAGGCTATTATGACTCACCGATTTATCGATTACGATGTGTATGCAGGAGAAATTTCTACGAGACTTTCGGGATCTCTCGTGAGTTCTGAGCTCGGACAAGCTCGTGCATACGAAATTGACCGACTACAAGAGCGTGGAACTTTCTACATCGATCCAGGCCAAGATATTTATCCAGGTCAAGTTGTTGGAGAATCTTCTCGCAACACGGATATGGAAGTCAATCTAGTCCGCGGAAAGAAGCACTCAAATGTGCGATCATCTGGAACTGACAAGGGTCTTAAAATCGCTCCTGCGAAGAACATGTCTCTTGAAGAGTACATGGAGTGGATCTCTGACACAGAGTACATTGAGGTAACTCCCAAATCTTTGCGTGTAAGGAAAATTCCTGGCACTAGAATACCATAGTCGATCTTACACTAATTTTACTGTATGATTCGTATCCTCTTCTCGGTTTTTTTCTTCTCAGTTTTTATTGGGGCTAAAGCCCAAACTTTAGACGACCTGACATTTGGCACGCCCGAAGCTCTTGAAATTGCCACATGGAATATCGAATGGTTCCCTAAAAACGGTCAAACCACTGTAGACTATGTGAGTGAGATCATTGAGAACCTCGACCTCGATGTTTATGCCATACAAGAAATTGACGATACGACCGTATTTAAAACCATGATCGAAGGCCTCGAAAGCTATGATTATATCATGATGAACGGTTGGTTTGGTGGACTCGTATTCGTTTACAATACTGAACGAATTGAAGTTCTGGACGCATTCGAGATCTATACGAGTTCCCAGTATTGGAATCCACTTCCAAGGTCGCCACTGGTTTTAAAATTTAAGCATCTTGGGGAGGTGATTTACGCAATCAATAACCATTACAAATGCTGTGGTGACGGGAGTATTGACCTTGGAAACACCAACGATGAAGAAAACAGAAGACTCGAAGCCAATGTCTTAATTGAAGAATATATAAGTCAATTCCACGGCAACGATAGGGTCATTCTGTTAGGTGATTTAAACGACGTTATTTCGGAGCCTGAATTCAGCAATGTCTTTACTCCGTTTCTGAACGCCCCAGAACACTATATGTTCGCTGATATGACTTTAGCGCTGGGCTCCAGTTCAGGATGGTCTTACCCAAGTTGGCCTTCTCACATAGACCACATACTGATCACGAATGAGCTCATGACCGATTTCTTGGAGCCTGAGACACTCGTCGAGTCAATTGATATTGCATCACATTTAACTGGCGGTTGGAGCATGTATGACTCAAACATCAGCGACCACAGACCCGTAGTAATGCGAATCGTGCCTTCACAAGTTGGTGGAACAGAATTACCAAGCGCCACAAACACTACAAACGTTGAGCTAATTGGAATATGTGACCTATTAGGTCGTGAATGCAAATATCAGCCGAGCCAACTGTTGATGTATCGCTACAGTGACGGGACAGTCGTGAAGCGTTTCAGCTCTTCTGCGAAACAGCCATAGTCGTTACCACGAGAGTTGTAGCTGAGATTACTGAAATCATAACACGATTCTCTCAATCGCTTTAGACCAAACCGCCTTCTTCCCTTCCCTCCACGTTAATGACTTCTCAGGATCGAATGATCTATCCAGCTCTGGCAGCTTCGTGATTTCGTTTAAATTCAGCTCACCAATTGTCAAAGCAGCCATGTAGGCAACACCAGCAGATGTGGATTCTACAAACGAAAGTCGTTCAACCGACACTCCGAGAATATCGGATTGGAATTGCATGAGGTAGTCATTTACCGAAGCCCCACCATCGACTTTAAGAGAAAATAATGAGATACCAGAATCTTCTTGCATCACATCCAGAACGTCTTTAGATCTAAAGGCAATAGATTCTAATGTTGCTCTAATGATTGAATCTCGACTGGAATCGCGAGTAAGTCCAAGTATTGCTCCGCGTGCGTGCATGTCCCAATACGGAGTGCCTAACCCTGCAAAAGCGGGCACAACCACGACTGATGAGTCGGGGTTTTTCTCCGCTTCACGTGCGGCAATTTCAGAAGTAGAACTGAGATCATCAATGATTTCAAGACCGTTCTGCAACCATTGAACAGCGGCACCAGCAATAAAGATGCTGCCTTCTAAAGCATAAGTTGTTTGATCACCTATTTGCCAAGCTATTGTATTTAGAAGACCCGAATTCGAGGTAGGTATTTCGGATCCGGTATTCATGAGCATAAAACAACCAGTTCCATAGGTATTCTTAGCCATTCCAGGGGAAAAACAGCATTGACCGAAAAGGGCTGACTGTTGGTCTCCGAGAATGGCTGTTATAGGAATGGTGCCGTGAGTAGGTGATTCGTAGTGACCGAAAACATTTGATGAGGGGAACACTTCCGGCATCATCTCAATAGGTACGCGCAATGTGTCGAGCATTTTTTTATCCCACTCTAAAGTACGAATATTAAAGAGAAGGGTTCTCGATGCATTTGTAACGTCAGTAGCGTGAACCTCCCCCCCCGTTAAATTGTACAAAAGCCAACTGTCCACAGTACCGAAACACAATTCACCTTTCTCAGCCCTTTGTCTTGCCCCTTTTACATTGTCCAAGATCCAAGCAATTTTTGTTCCCGAAAAATACGGGTCGATTACTAAGCCGGTGGTGGTTTTTGCATACTTGGAGAAACCTGCTTGTTTCAGACCTTCACAAACATCTGAAGTGCGCTTATCTTGCCAAACTATCGCGTTGTATATAGGTTTTCCAGTCTTTCTGTCCCAAACGATAGCCGTCTCTCTCTGGTTAGTTATCCCCAAGGCGATTACCTTTCCGTTTATTAAAATTTCGTGACTAAGAATCTCCTGTAAGACATCCATTGTCGTAGACAAGATGACTGAGGGGTCATGCTCTACTTGGCCTGATGATGGAAATATTTGAGGCAGATTGGTTTGGGCCAAAGAGATGAAATGCCCTTTTTTATTAAAAAGTACCGCCCGAGAACTCGTAGTACCTTGATCTATGGAAATTATAAATTCAGACATGGCAATAGTTTTATTATCTTTTGCAAAATAACAAGCACACTTCGAAATGCAAGCATACGAACTCAAAACCTCAGATGGAATAAATTTACACGCTCAAAAGTGGAACGACGTAGAGGCTTCACAACCCACCCTATTAATCGTCCACGGATTGGGCGAGCATCAGAACAGGTACACCCATGTCGTTGAGCATTTCGTCAAAGATGGGTTTCGGGTGTATTCATATGACCAAAGAGGGCACGGTAAATCCGACGGTCCCAGAGGACATTCACCCAGCCTTTCACAAACCCTAGACGACCTCCAACATATGATCGACAGCATTCCCCATGAGAACTTATATCTCTTCGGACACAGCTTCGGGGGAAACGTTACCGCAAACTACTTGCTTCGAAGAGGTTGCGACACATTGAGAGCTGTGGTTTTAAGTGCCCCTTGGTTTAAACTCTACAAGGAGCCCACAAAATTGGAGGTCACGATGGCCACCATCGTGAACCTAATCTACCCTAAGTTCAGACAAGACAACCAACTAAATCCCAACAACCTCTCTTACGTAGAGCAAGTTGGAATTGACTACGTAAACGACCCTCTCGTTCACAAATATATTTCTGTTGGGCTGTTCAAGAATTTTTTCGCCAGCGGTTTGTGGGCAATTGAGAATGCTGGGCAGTTGAAAATACCCACACTTGTGATTCACGGAGCTGACGACCACATAATAGATGCCAAGGGGAGTCGTGAGTTTACTGAGGCCGGAGGAGAACTTGCAACATTGCGCATCTATGCAAACACAAAGCACGAGCTACATAACGACAACAAATCCCAAGAGGTGTTAGCTGATGTTAGTGGTTGGTTTAAAAACATCTAATGGGAGACATCACAAACTTTGCAATCCCCTTTTTCTTTGCCACCCTCCTCATCGAAGTGGCGCTAAGTCTTTATGGGAATCGTGAGTATTACACTAAAAAAGACACTGCCGCTAGTTTATCGATGGGAATAGGAAGCATAGGCACTTCTCTAATCACAAAGGGCTTGAAATTCGGTGTTTTCACTTTCTTATATGAGTATCGCTTGATTGAGATCCCGATGGTTTGGTGGGGATTGATTGCACTTCTGCTCGCAGATGATTTCTCATATTACTGGTTCCATAGGATGAGTCACAAGATGAGATATTTTTGGGCGTCACATGTGGTACATCACTCTTCTCAGCACTACAATCTTTCGACCGCTTTACGCCAATCTTGGACAGGTGAAATCTCAGGATCTTTTATGTTTTACGCATGGATGCCACTCGTAGGATTCGATCCTTTGTGGATTCTGACTGCTCAATCCATCAACTTGATTTATCAATATTGGATTCATACTGAGGTGATTCGGAAAATGCCACGTTGGTTTGAATTTATCTTCAACACTCCATCTCACCACAGAGTTCATCATGGGAGCGATATTCAATACCTTGATATGAATTACGCTGGAATGCTTATCCTTTGGGACAGGATGTTCGGAACATTCATCGATGAAACGAAGGCTCCAACGTATGGGTTAATCACGAATATATCGACGTACAACCCAGCACGAATCGCCTTTTCAGAATGGGGAAATCTTGCCAGGGACATCTATAAAACTTCTGGAACATTGAATAAACTGAAATGTATTTTCGCCCCTCCAGGTTGGAGTCCAGACAAGTCAACATTAACAACAGAGGAGATGCGTGAGAAGGGGGATTAACGTTCCCATTTAATTTTACGATACTTATCGAGCTTGAGAAGTTGTGCCATATAAGAAAGCACAAGTCGTACAGTTTCTAACACAAACATGGGGCGGGCAATTGCTATTATCAGAAAAAGAGCGCCTGAAATCGTGAAATGCCAGAATCGGATGTCTGAGGTTATAAAAAGTGCAGAAACACTAGCAGCAGCAAACAAAACAGGTGCTACATATTTCAAATACTTCTGGCCATAAAGGAAAATAAGTTGCTTGAGACCTATGCTGAAAAGCAGGCCTCTGTGATGGCGTAATATTTGGACTAAACCTGCAGTAATACGCCCTTGACGGCGACCACTATAGAACAAGTTCCAATTTACATCACGCACAATGGCTCGGGGTTCGAGAACGACACGTTTGTGATTTTTCATCACGTTAAGAGCGACTAAAAGATCATCTAAAATAATATCTTTCGGGAATGGCTTTAAGACCAAGCTGTGTCGAATGAGATATAAAGCTCCACACATTCCGGTAGTTGAGCCCTTCAGACTTTCAAGTTGTTTGAGATGGTTCATAAACCTGCGACTCGGAGAAGCTTTCCCCTCCAATTCTAGTTGAGAAGTCACTGCACCTACATCAGGGTCCGACAAGTTTGAGAGAAGGTATTTCACCGAATTTTTATCAAAAGTTTGTCTAACGTCTGAAAACAGCAACAGAGGGTATTGAGCAATTTCCAAGCCTACATTTAGGGAGTTAGGCTTACCCTGACGCTCCGTTACAAGACGGTAGATGATGCTATTCTCTGTGGCCAATCTCTCAAGAATTTGGTTAGAACCATCATCGGAACCGTCAGAAACAACAACGATTTCATAGGTCTTGACTCCCGCATCCTTAAACTGACGGTGAATTTCTAAAACTTTAAACTCGATGTGTTTAACTTCATTGTGGCAGGCAATAATCGCCGAAATCCCATCTAAAGCTTGGGGTGAGATTTCGTCCAGTTTTTTTGAAGGTTTAACTTTAGGGAAAATAAATAGTCCCACGAAATAATCTGAAGCAGGCAGAACTAAAAGTCCCATAATAGTTATATAAAAACCCAGTGATACCACTTTACAAAGTTAATGCAAGGATTTCGAGGATTACTCTACGTGGAGAATTTCTATTTGACGGCCCTGAAATTCTAACAAATCTCCCTTCGTAGCGTTTTGCAGAACCTTTCCAATGGGAGATCCTCCAGATATGGCATAGAAGAAGTCAGAGCCTTTTGATAAATCAGAGTTGAAATTTAGGCTGACCTTACCCACACCTATACTCATGAAGTACTTTGCCCCTGAAGTAATAATTAATGCGCCAAACTCAACTTTATTGCATTTGTGCTCGAGTGAGATTTTAGAAAGTTCGTTTTGAAGAAACTCTGCTTTATTTAGTTGAGCCTTCGAAAGTGCGAGTTCACGCTCCATCATCGCACGGCCAGTTTCGTGTTTATCTCCAGCAGACCCCTTTGTAGCAGATGTTTTCGATTCCTCAGTGAAATCGATTAACTGCTGAGCAGATGAAATTTTATCTCTTATTTGAGCATTGAGCTGTGTCAAACAAGCCGTTTTTAAATGGTGATAATTCACAGGGTAAAACTAACTCTCGGTTCGCGAAGTAGCGTAAATTTCAACATGCAAAAAAATTTACTTTTTTATTCTATTTTACTTTGTTTATTATTCTCGACGGCATCGCAATCCCTCTCACAACATGTACCCCAAACACCCTACTCAGGAAGCGCCAATACCCCTGTTTTCGCTCAGAAAATGTACTCAGGAAACGCCTCTATTGAAGAAGTGCGTAGGGATTTCGAACAATGGAGATTAGAAAACCCTGTTGCAAAAACTCAGCACTCTCAATTCTACAAGCGTTGGATGAGGCAGGCACAATGGAGTCAGAGTGATACGAACAGCGTAAATCGGGCCGAACGGTCAGGGAGCTGGAGCGAGGTAGGGCCTTGGCATTACGACCCTGAAGTAGCGATGTATTTCCAGGTGCAGTCGCCTGGGGCTTGTCACGTATATACCGTGGAGCAGTCGTATTCAAACCCCGACGTTATCTATTGTGGCACAGCCACAGCGGGAATGTATCGATCGAATGACAAAGGAATGAATTGGACCTTGATCACAAGGGATCTTCAAGTAACGGGCGTGTACAGTATCGCGATTTCTGAAACAGATGAGGATGTTGTTTTTCTCGGTGCTGGAGATGGGCAGTTATACAGAAGTGATGATGGTGGGGGGAGTTGGACGATGTGTGGGGACGAGGCATACACAAATACGCAAAGGTGGTATCGTACGCTTATGATCACGGAGGAAGGGATTTTCGCTGCTACGGATAACGGGCTTTGGTTCTCGAACGATATGGGTGAAACTATGCAACAAATTTTACAAGGAGAGTTTATGGAACTTGAGCAACATCCTACATCAGAAAATACTATCTACACTGTTAAACTCCAAGGTGGTGGAACGAGATTTATGCGATCCTTAGACGGAGGAATGAATTTTGAATATGTGGGTGATGGTTGGCCAGAAACGCCAACAGGGAATGAGCAAAAGAGGACAGAAATTGCTGTTTCAGCAGCTGAGCCAGACGCTGTTTTTGCTTTGGCTTCTGGGGATACGCCTGATGGGGGCGGCCTTTATGGCTACTACGTTTCGCACGATTCTGGCAGCACGTTCGAGATGGCTTGTTGTGGGGATGCACCTGGTGGGCCCTGGGTCGCTGAAGAGAATCCAAACATACTTGGGTGGGGTGAAGATGGTTCGAGTGATGGAGGCCAATACTATTACGATCTAGCATTGGGTGCTTCTCCGACTGATCCCACCAAGCAATTTGCTGCGGGGATATGTGTTTGGCGTACAGAATCTACTGGCGCATCATGGGATCTGAATGCACACTGGGTGACTTGGGCAGGAGAGTTTACCTCTGAAAGATATACGCACGCTGACGTACATGACGTGAAATTTTTTACCCAAGAAGACGGAACAGTAGATATGTGGGTGGCTTCTGACGGTGGGCTTTACTACTCCTCGGATGAAGGAGATAAA
>Ga0308025_1000515_pt1 | contig 19884 bp, 21 predicted proteins | sample Neamet422_FD_201298 | JGI IMG/M metagenome (GOLD analysis project Ga0308025, IMG submission 201298) | Marine microbial communities from water near the shore, Antarctic Ocean - #422 | ecosystem: Environmental > Aquatic > Marine > Unclassified | place: Southern Ocean | collected 2014-10-03
TTCTGCTCTAATACCATACCTTGCCAACATATTATGAAGAATTCTTCTATTTACCTGTACATCATCTACAATTAACACTATTGGTGAATGATCAATTGGTGAATGATCAATTGGTGAATGATCAATCGGTAAATGACTTCCAGTATTTTCAATCTTTATTTCGTTTTCGATGTCATGGTTGTGTACATCAAAAGAAACATTACGAGAAATATTAACATATTCAGAAGAAGAAAGTTTGAAAACAGAAGTTCTTTCAGAATGTGTTGTAGAAATAGCTCCTTCTACTAAAATATCGAATGAAAAAGTAGTACCTTCTCCCAAAACACTAGTACATGTAAGTGTTCCACCCATGATTTCACATAATTGTTTTGAAATAGCTAGACCAAGACCAGTACCCCCGTATCTCCTATCCCTGTGAACCTGTGAAAAAGAATTAAATATAATAGACAAATTATTCGTATCTATACCAATCCCAGTGTCTATTATCTTAAATAGTAAATATACATTTTCAGGGTCTTTTTCTTTTGCATCTACATGTATACAAACAGATCCTATGTTCGTGAATTTAAGAGAATTCGTAATCAAATTGGAAAGTATCTGTCTTATTTTCCCAATGTCACAACTGACAATTTCAGGAACATTCTTAGAAATTACAATAAGAGTTTCTACAGGTGTATGAGAAAAATTAGATATAGATCTGTGACTAAACCATGCCTCCCTTGACATATACTCAAGATTTTCTATTATAGATATACTTTCATAAGAAACTTCCATAATACCAGCTTCTAATTTAGACATATCTAAAACATTATTTATAATAGACATGAGAATTAAACCACATGATTTTATAGTAGCAATATATTCTCCCCCTTCTTGAGGTATTGCTATGTGGGATAACAGTTCTGTTGCTCCTAAAATCCCATTCATAGGGGTTCTTATCTCATGTGAAACATTAGATACGAATTGTGTTTTATACAACGAAGAAGATAAAGCATTTTTTCTACTATTATATAATAATAATATGACAATGTTAATTACACATAAAATGCAAAAAAATAGTACAAATGGGACCCAGAACCAATGTCTATACTTCTCAAATGTAAAAATAGAAAACACTGCCCTAAAATTTATACCAGACCTGTCGACATTATATGATATACTTTCTCCGTTGTCTGAAGAATGATATTTGTCAAAGATAAGTTCTCCATCTAAAAAGAACTCTGAATCTAATCCTCTACCATGTGTATCTAAAAATCCATTAAATAAAAGTTCAAGATTGAAAACAATTATTACAATGGAATTTACTTCTCCATGTATATCAATAACAGGCTGGAAACTTAATATACCATCCTCACCAGTGTCTATTAATGACAATACGGATGTAAAAGAAGTATTCGACGTCGACAATGCCTTGTCTATGGCAACCCCTCTTATTTTATCACTTGAAAGTTCTAGACCGATAACTGGTATAAATTCAGGATATGCGTGTCGTGAAACCCATAGATCATCTTCACCACTAGTAAGGTTAGAAAAAGGATCAATTGGTCTTACAGTAATCTGTGTACCATATAACTCTGAAAGAAGTTCACTCTCCAAATCTATTTCATGAGGTTTGACTCGATATACCTGTACAACCCGGATTATATCATGGCGTTTGTAATAATCTTTACAAAGGATATTGAATAAGTCTAATGGAGTGGTACCTATTGAAGACATACCTATATTGACAGTCGACTTGTCAATAAGATCATCCGAAAAGAAATTTACGATTTCTTCTGCCCCTCTTACTATGTCGGAATTTGATACATTAATATCTGTAGATTGGACACTCTTTTCAATCTCAACAGAAGAAAAAAAGGATATCACTCCTACGACACATACGGATAATATATACGCATAGTTTGTAGATTTCATTTCATACTATAATTCTATAATATATAACATATAAATTGTTATGTACATCTAAAACGTATAATTAAATTGATATTATTTAAATTTTTGGAATATACATTGCACATCGTGTCACAATATCATCATGATAATCGCATCCACAGCAGTAAGAGCTTTAACACCGGCTATATTTTCAGCTGCCATCGTTTCTCCTATAAGTCATATACTTGACGTATCAATCGTCAAGACAACAGCGTCTCATGACGTATTTGGATCTCTTTCTGAATCTGCACGAGAATTTTCAATAAATCTTCCATTTGCTGTAAGCTTCAGTACTCTTTTCTGTACTATTTTTAGTACGAATCTGTTTGCGTCAGAAGCAGCTAGGATTTTAGCGGGGATGATAATAGGTACAACACTGTCAATATGTAGAGACTGTGCTATCATAGGGAATGTCCCATTCGAATCGAAGGTGATATTCTGTCTCCGAGACATGTTGTCGATAACTTCTTCGATATATGCAGGTTCGAATTGTACACTTGTGATATACACACTTTCAGTACTTCTATCTCAGATACCATGTACATTTTTGAACTCGTTGGGTATCGATTATTCTGGACATAGGCCTGAAGAAGGTATCGACGAGGACTACGCATGTATGAAGACATGGAAGAGAGTATTGTTATCATTTAAATCGATAATAGGTGTTAGGTTTATTAGGTCCTTTTTAGGGTTAAGCTTGGCTACAAAGATCAACTTGTTAGTAGAAAATATGGGCTGATTGATAATTGATATTATATTGATACGGATTAGATTGATACCCACTGGTTCATTATCAATCCAATACAATTCAATATGGATCTCATTAAGAACGAGATTTGTGAACAAGATGAAGTTATGGGATACTTTGCCGACAATATTGTCCGTACATCATACAGAGATTTGAAATACGTCCACCCATCTGAAACTGGGTACATGAATAACTTAACATGGGACAAGGAGATATGTCGCAAAGCAATCATTGAAGGAGATCTTCGGACTATCAAGGCATGTATGATGAATGGGGCCAGGCTTATAGACGAATACTTTCTCGTGACAAGTGAACACGACAACATCAGAAAACTTCTATGGGGATCAAACATGTGTGAACTGGCTGCATATTGTGGACAACTGAAGAGTCTAAAAGCTCTTCGGAAAATCGGGTGTATATGGGACACTTCAACATGTTCGGCTGCTGCGACGAATGGACACACGAATGTGCTAAAATGGGCGCATGACAACGGCTGCCCATGGGGACCATATACGTGTGCCATAGCTGCACAGAACGGGCATCTTAAGATATTAGAGTACTTAAGATCACAGGGTTGTGAGTGGGATTATACTACGCTATTGTTGGCGTCACATGGTGGACACGGTGGTATAGCGGCATGGGCCATTAAGCATGGGTGTCCCAAATTGGGTTATGTGGAACCTGTAGTCTTCGAAGGTCCTGTGTCGGACGATTGGGAGATTTAATAAATTTAATTTAAATGTAATAAATTAATCATCTTCGTTTATGATCTTGAGAATCTCACTATAAGAGATATCAGAATTCCCAAGATACATCATTGCACGATGCATACCTCCACGATTGGACCTATCGGAATTTCCGAACCCAATTTCTGATAATTCACATGCTGCATGAGAATCATCAAGTCTAAGACGATTGTAACTCTCTACAATGTCTTCCACCTTCTTATGTGGTTTACAACATGCATCAAGGTAAACAACATCTTCCAATGCGACATTGACTCCCTGTCCCAGAGAAGGAAACATCGCATGTAATGCATCTCCCATGAGTAGTATATTCCCCAGACCTGCATGTGTACAATACACAGTGTTTGTAGATCTAGGTTTCTTGGACTCTAAATGTTCCACATAATGTCTACCAAGTTTAATATCTGGGAAATCAGAAATATTAAATTCTCCCTTTGATACATACGAAACTGTCAATCCTCCTTCTACAGTAGGTGGGCATATTAATTCAGATTCTCCTATAAGGTCCTTCCATACATGAAAGGACGAATCCCAAATCTCATTATAATCATTCATGTCTTTCAATTCGTCATTTGAAATATCAAATGTATGAAATGCTCTGTGGTCAATATGTTCAGTATAATCAAAATCCAAATTGGATGATCTTATTACAGATCTTGTTTTGGATCTGCTCCCATCACACCCAACAAGTAAATCATACTCATAATTTCCACTATCAAAGAATGCAAGATTATCATTTGTGTCAACAGTTATAAGCTTTGCTGAATGAACCTTTACACCCGATATTTTAGCGACATCCAATATGGAATTCACTAGATCGTTTCTACTTATACTTACCCTGTCCGTCATTTTGTGTTCTGATACGACACCATTTTGATGCGTAACAATGTTTGTAATTTCAACACACTTATCCTTGTAAATTATACCAAATCTATCCAATGCATCTGTTCCTCTCTTGGTTAACACTAAATTGTATGCTTTATTCTTATCAACACGAGAAACTGGGAGGGGTTCAAATATATTCACATCGTGACCTTTTTTTGCCAATGCAATGGAAGCAAGTGCACCTGCTGGGCCAGCTCCTACAATACCCACATTGAATGCATCTATTGCGCTTATATATAAGGTGGTGTATAAAACCAGTATATTATTGGAATTCATGTTATTCGTTGTTATTTAATTACTAATGATGGTATGAATAATAAAACATTATTTCTAAACGTTTAATTTTAATTTTAATTTTAATTTGATTTATATATTTATCATCAATCATTGACACAATTATTGTACGATGTATTATCTCCGATCATACCAGAAGAATGATGGGGAAATATACGTCACACCAGACGATTTTGAGGAATTCGTACGCAATATGTCTTGGAAAGAATTATGCAAGGAGAAAAAAGATATAATTGAAGACATATATCATTTCCTCAGAGATATAGGATTTATTGGGAGTTATTTAAACATACCTATTCCTACACAATTACATCTTAAATTGATGGGGAAAATGTCAACTTCTAATGCTGATGCTTTCATGGCAGAATTTGTCACTTTACAGATTTTAACGAATCTGATACTTGTCCAGAAGGACGAGATACTCATGAGAATGTATCTAAAACGGATAAGAATGGTCATATTTATAAGAGAATTTATATCAAAAGAAACGAATATGATCGACGATATGATATATGGTAAATTTGGAGAATCTCTGATAGATATCGAGAGAACACTTGTAAGATTTGTAGCAAATAATAATATTTTTTAATTATTTATATTTTTTTGTGGACGATTACACATATACCAAATGATTCTGGACACGAAAGTAGTCTATGACACACACTTGTTCCTGGGCAATGTGTGTCCATAGTACATGGTATAGAATGTTTACAATCATATATAGTTTTTTCCACGTGATGTGGGAAGAGTAATACCACATGGAAAAAAACAAAAATTGCAATTGCTATGAACATTCTATATTAATTCACACTTAATAAAACTACGAGAATTCTAAACCATACCTACTATTCAGAAATTCAACCATTTCGGGACACGGGATACACAAACTTCTCGTCTTCCTGAGTGTATATTCAGTAATATACTCCGTCTCTGTCTTGCGTGCAATTCTAGAAAGAACTTTCGTACTACCACCACATATCGCCGAAATGATTAAATCACGTCTGTCTACATAGTTATCGGGATCAGAGAAAAACTTCTTGATACCAAAGAATGCTGCTATGAGATCCCTTGCCTTTAAAAACTTAGTATTTACCTCCCAATCGGAAACCATCTTGTCATGAGAAGCCATGTTCCCAGATTGGATGGTGATCATCACTATAAATTCAGGAGTGAATCGGAGTAGATCATCGATATCATTCAACTCAACTCTATTTGTAATACTCGTAGTCACTGTTTGAAGAGACTCCATCACCTTAGCAGTTCTATCCGTATCTCCAAGAGCCTTCATGAAATACTTAGACGCAATGTTATACTTGTTATTATACATAAGTACGATTTCATAAAATTCTGGAAGATCTCTAGTAAGATACAGAAGATAATGAAGATAATGCAATACACACGGCAAGGGAGTTTTTTTCATAGTATCACGGAATATCTCAGGATCTTCTGTATTGAGAGTAGTCTGGAGAACAGTTATGAAATGCATACTCATCTTTACACACGAATTGTCTTTCTGATCAGATTCACAGTCTGTTAGGGGGTAGGGCATAGAGACAGTGTCTTCAATAGTTTCCTCTTCTTCGTCTTTCCCAGAACTTCCACCCATTGAAGTTGGTTTTTCAGATACTCCCTTTGCCTCCTTGTCCTTTACCACTCTCGTTTCATGCTTTTCTTCAATTGGTAAATCCTTTTTAGAAGACATGTGCTTCCTTTTTTCTTCTGACTTACGTCTTTCGCGCCTACTTCTACTTCTTTCTTGTTCACTTTCTTCAGATTCTTCTACGTAAACATCCTTGGATTTCTTCGAGTCTTTGGATTCAGTCGAGTCTTTGGATTTCTTCGAGTCTTTGGATTCAGTCGAGTCTTTGGATTCAGTCGAGTCTTTGGATTTCTTCGAGTCTTTGGATTCAGTCGAGTCTTTGGATTCAGTCGAGTCTTTGGATTCAGTAGTGTTCTTAGATTTCTTAGAATCCTTTGATCTATGAGACCTTGTCTTTTTTATGTCGACAGATTCTTTTGTCACTGTGGGGGCGATGTCACTATCATCTGACCCATCATATTTATAAGGATGTCCAAAAACTGGGGATGACATATTGTATAATAACTATTGTAATAATAACTATACCATAAAATAATTCAAGGTTTTATCACGCAACAGTTGAAAGAGTGATCTCTCCTCCACATGAACCAGATCTCTCTACAACCTTACCGGACGATACGTCTTTAATTAAAATATAAGGCTGTCGACACCCATGTCCTAGTCCAATAAATTTCTTCATTCCATGCTTTCTTAGGATAGTTGCAAGATCTTCAAAATCACCAGATGCAATTCCAGCACGCATCAGTTCCAACACGGGTTTCTTATGAGATCCTCCTACGGAGAAAATTGCATGAATAGAAGCTCCTGATGAATCCTCTAAGAATTCGTCCATTTTTCTAAATCTTTCTTCAAAGTTCTCTACCTCAAGGACCCCCATATAGAACGTTTTTGTTCGCACCGACTTGTCTCCCAAAATCGCGTTGTGAAACAATGCCACACAGTATAACCCTTTCCCTGCGTATGGTATCGGTTGTATTTTATCACCTATCTTAACAAGATTAAGTATATCCGAGGGGAATGTCATACTTCTTATTTTAACAGATGTCCTCATCATTCTAGATTTTATCGATATTAATACACACGTTGCAATTACCAATAATATTAGAATCAGTGACATTGTATTTAATAGTTAATAAATATATTATTTTTTACAAACACATATCAATCTAATCTCAAAATAACATATTCTCATTATTTCGCGTATCTAGAATGTTTCTCCAGGTCCCAACGTCAGAAATAAACAACGTGAAGAGTCCAATTATATGTAGTCAACCCCCTCATTACTGGGAGAGTATTACAATTGCTAAATTTAAAAACGAAACGATATCGAATCACTGTGTGGATTTCAATGGAAATCAATTTAAAAAAATAATAAATACATTAATAAGTAAGAAAGGAGATCTTTCCATTTCTATACACTGGAAGCCAGAAGGACTAGGGGAAAATAAGTACCTGAAAGATATGGGGTTACCAAAAATTCCTAGATTCGCAGTCATGGCAGCAGAATCTACATCTAAGAAGGATAAAGTATATATAGATGTAACAGAATCTATTTACCTTTCGAAGTCTATTTTGAAGATACGAGGTTATACGCTCATAGATTGTATATCACATAGGAAGAAGGGTATTGAAAATCATCGTGTAAAGTTGAATAGGTACTTGAAAGCAAGCAAGGCGCATAGATTGATGAATTATCATGGTCTTACGTCATTTGGAAGATTGGAGCATTCTCCAGATGACGACGATAATATCGAATTCTACGAAAGTGTGTGTACATATTGTGGCGAAGCATCTGGAGATTCGTCTAAGGTTTTCGAAGAGTGTTCGTGTAAAAGAGTTTACTATTGTTGTGTTTCATGTGAAATATCAGACATGGATAATCACGAATCTGTACATAAGTCAGTACCTTCTTAAATTGATTTCAATGATATAATAATACACAACACACCAATCCTCACACTTCACCATGATATATTTAAATGACAACGACTTCAACCTTGACGAAGTATTCACAGGATTTGATCTAGAATTCAATATTGGTGAAGATATTATTGAAGACATCGACAAAAGTAAAGAATACACCAAGAAGAAAGTATGTGTTAAGTGTAGAGTGGATGGATGTGTGTCCACTTTTCATGTAGAGACACAAGAGAAGAACCATTATGATGCTGTCCATGATGGAGTAAAATACAAATGTACTATGTGTAACAACGTGTTGGCAACGAAAAGAAGTTTATCTAGGCACATCTCATCTGTACATATGAAAATGGATGATGCAAATAAAAAAAGATACGTGTGTACTAAATGTCCAGATACGTTTGGAGCCAAGCAATCTCTCATGTATCATTACGATGAATGTCACATGGAGAAAACTTTCGAATGTATGTTTAAATATTGTACCAGAACATTTCCTTCAAGAAGAAGACTTGCTTACCATTCCAAGACTCATGACCCTGGTCACAAGTGTCTTCAGTGTAAATGTACGTATAAGGCCAAGTTTAACTTGGATAAGCATATGAGAATAAAACATGGTAAATAATAAATTAATTTATTAACTTCGTCTCACTTTTTTACCAGACCTTCTCTGTAATGCATTGATCTCTTCTGAAACATCCTCCATGATATTCTTTCCCATGCATATCATCTCCTTATTGAATTCGTCTGGATATACCTTCTTTTTTTTATCAACAGATTCTATAATAGACCGTGCCAAGTTTAAAGTAGACTCTTTTATACATCCTGAATTATCGTTTATAAATTGTAACAAGTGTTTATTCCATACAGTGTATAATATCTCGGAAAAGTCATTCCGTATTATTCTTTGTTCCCATATTCTCCCATTAAAGAATGAAAATACACTACTTTTTTTTAAAACTATGATATTGCTATTACGTGGATTATCATATATCAATTTACCAAATTCTATGATCATATCCAATCGGTCAATATATGGATAAGTTGTTACAATAGTTCTAACATCTTCTACTTCTATATGTTCTATACTCTCTTCTCCAAGTGGTAATACCCCTATAACTATTTCACCACGCGAATTCTTATTATCAGGATTACGTTTCCTACCAGACCCTTTTCTTGAACCACCGTGTAAACCAAGTGTCCCATATGAAGACATTATTTGTCCGACAATCTGTGTAAACTTGGAAGCATATACACTGTATCCAATAATACTACTAGATAATTCTTCTATCACACGGTGTGACATTTTAGAATTCCGGTTCGTTTGTATATATACACAACGATTATCTTTACCGTCTGTATTACATGATACCTCTGCTGCAAATACTAGAACGTATTTTTCACATAATTTAATAACAAGTTTAGCAAACGAAATAACTGAAGTATTAGGAAAAACAATCTTAACTTTTGTCCACCGTGACATCGGAAACAATTAAATAATAACAATTTAATTTCATTCCTATAATATAAGTTTTTATTTCAACAGTCCATAATAATAATTTTATTACAACATGGTTCTTACAACATGGTTCTTACAACATGGTTCTTACATGTAAAGAAATATGTTTATTCCTAGCATATGTCTTCATTGGACAAGGTCCAGAAGAGGATAATACATACAATATAAATGTAGGTCGTCCTTCTGAAAGTGGTTTTTCAATTATTTTGAATTCAACATCTGAAGAGTATGAATCTATAAATCTTAATGATATCGATTCTGTTTAAAATTGATACAATATTGATTCAATTGGTCACAGGGTGTTACCTACCACCTGTCCTCACAAAATTCATCATCACATGAAAATTCAAAAGTTCGAGATAGACGAGGAGATTTCTCTAGTGAAACGCATAATGTCCGGAGAATCACACGATGAAATAATCGATAGTGAGTTTGAAGAAGAATCAGAAGATGATAGCACCGATGAAAGCGAATACGAGGACGAGATAGAGGAAGAAACCCCTCCGACATTGAAGAGGACACATGAGTCTAGTGTGAATGACGAGACTGCTTCTAAAGTATTCAAATTGTTTGGAGGGTGTAATGGTGGGTTTGGATTACGACCAAGGTATATATATATGGAGAGCAAGTCTAAAGATAAGACTATTCGTAAGGTTAAGTCGAAGAAGGAGAAATCGAAGAAGGATAAGTCGAAGAAGGAGAAATCGAAGAAGGATAAGTCGAAGAAGGATAAGTCGAAGAAGGATAAGGTCAAGTCTAAGAAGAGTTTTGTTTTCAAAGTGTTATAAGGGTGTATATTGTTATATTATAATGTATATAAAGTTTAAAACATTTAATAAATGTCTACACCATCAGAGCCACCATACTCTTCTATAGTATCACTTGCCACAACATTGGCACCAGTGTGTGCTGGATCGATATTTCATCGGAATAAGAACCAAGTGACAATTGGATCCGATATCAATAATTCTACATATGTCTATGACTCAACTCTCAATGAAACAACTGAAATTGCTCGTGAAGTAGTATCTATGGAAAGTTCAGGAGAATCTTCAACTATTACACATGCTGTTTTGAACGAGGGTCTTTCAGGAAAGACAATCCAGAATGTATTATCTTCAAACCCGTCTTCCACTATTATAACATCTGTAGACAACACTTCATCTACAACTTGTAATGCCACACTTGATGGAAGTATATCATGGGACACCAGTGATGCATCATTGTACCTCTCTTCTGATAAATTATTTAGATTTAGATATATTGTGACAGATGGGTCTGAACCTTCTCGTCTTGTATTAGAGGGGTATAGTGATACACTTTCTGACTATTTACCCAAGGCGGAATGGACAACGTGATCAAATCATAATTTTTATTATATATATGTATAATAAGTAAGCATAGAATACCTTATAAGTATCATGTCTAGTCAACCTACGCTCAAAATGGATGCTTTTAATATAAAACGAGCATGTAGTGAATATTTTAATGCAATAATTGTAGGCAAAAAAAATACAGGTAAGAGCACAGTGATCCAAGATATCATGTATTATTTATACAAGACAAACATACCTCGTGTAGTTGTATTCAGTGGTACAGAACAATTGAATGGTTTTTATAAAAATTATGTACCAGAAACATATATTTACGATGGATCGAAGTTAGAAGAAAAACTGAAAGAGATAGAAGCATCCCAGAAAGATTTGGCTATGAGACAGAATTTGGGCGAAATCGATTCAAACGTCGATCTCAGACTAACAATTATACTCGACGACCTTGGATACGCAAGAAAAAAGTTTAGAACAGAAATTGTTCGTCTCTTGTTTATGAATGGTAGACATTATCATATATCTATGATAATTGCATGCCAGAATTGTATGGATATCGGGTCAGAACTTAGAACAAATGCAGACTATATATACACCATGCAAGAGCAGAACGACAAAGGATTACGTAATCTGTTTGAAAATTACTTTAATAATTTTAGTACCAAAAAGGATTTCAAGACTGTCCTGAACGCATGTACAAAGGATTACGGGTGTATGATCAAAGACAATACACAAAGAACAACAGAGGTACAGTCAGTTTGTTTCTGGTATAAAGCTAAATACGGTAGGAAGTTTCACATAGGATCTCGTGAATTCTGGGATTTTCATAAGAAATGGCATATTACACTTGAACAACAGTACCTCAAGGAGAGGGAAATGAAAAAAAAGGGAGATTATAGTAAAGAAGACGGTCTAGTTGTTAAGAAAATCAAAAAGAAAAGGTGATTGTTAAAAATTATAATTCAGTTAGTTGTTTGTCTAAAATATTTATTAATTAAAATAAGGATGAGTACAAAAAAATTAAGATACCTTCAGTTCCTGAAGATATTCAGAACTATCGTAGAAACTCTTCAGTTAAGAGAAATAGGAAGAGATACAAGTAGGATATGGATGATGAAAGAAGCTCTTCAACCCATCTCAACATCTACGGATACGTTTATGACAATTGTATTGACAATGTACCAATATAATGGATATGGATATCTTGAAGAGATTTTACATCTTGCAGACCTTCATCATGACAATGATTTCAAAGATTCCAGTAGTATTTCATATGATAATATTTTACTTTTATGCAATGAAATACTTAAACAAATGAATAAAGAAATAGAAATAGTTGAAGAACCTGTCTATAGAGAACCAATGTTACTACTTAAAGACTTTATGTCGTGTATACGTGAATTGAGAATTTTGTTCATAACTTAACAGATATTCCAGGTCACAGCTCCTGCTGCGTCTACATCTCTCCTTCTGGCTAAACCACCTGCATCTAATCTAATTTCAGCTTTTATATCGACTGGTGTCGATCCAGTAATTGCAATCTCATCTCCAACGTCATCGGTCCACACGGCAGATCCATTGAAATTCATTATGCACAGACATGGTACATCTGATGTAATATACCCACCAGTTACAGATACTCCCAATGCTTCTGCGGGATTCCATCTACCAGTTGCAGGGTACAATTGGTCGGCAGCACTTGTTGCAGGGGTAAGGACACCGTTTCTAGTTATAGTTGATGTAGTAATAAAAGTCCCTGTAGAGTCATAGACACTATATGAACCAGCATATTTAGATACAACTGCTATGCATGCTACACCATAGTCGACATCCGTATCTATTGTTGCCGCAATAGGAAACAATTGTCCAAGTTGTGATGTAGGCCAATATCCTACAGCCTGATTTCCAGAACTGTCGTTTCTAAATCTTGCAGAAATAGGACTATCGGATCTCAGAATCATACCACCATTAACATTGAGATCTGCTGTACTCCCAAAATCTGTGGTAAGAGTAGCATCGACAGAAGTTCCTTCACTAACTGCAATAGTCCCAGTTAAATTATTCCTTCTGTGGAAAGTCACTGTAGTACCAGTTTCTTGTGCCGTAATGAAACAATTTCTATTGTAACCAATAAGCTCTGTAGACATAGGGACAATTGGTCTCATGTTAAGATTTGCACCCTCTATTATCCCACATGCAATATTTCCTGTCGAACTGATGAAGTATTCCCCAGTTGCAGTTATGCTCATATTTATAGTTTCATATGCTATTACAGCGGTAGGTCCATCTTCGACTGTAACACCATCTGATTGATACAAAGTGACGACCACATCAGTACCCATTGAAACAACTGGTACGATGCCACTCGTTTCTGTACAGTAGAATCTTGCCTCTTTTATAGAAAAGGAAGCAGGACACAATGGGACGGCAAAAGGACCACTGAATCCTGATATACCCTTGTCACTCCTAAAGACAGTACCTGTTGTGTAAGTAAGGTTCACAATCTGTCCCAGATCCAAATTCTGAATGAATACAAAGTCTGTATCTACTATCTCTTTTTTATAGATACCATTATTATCTCCACAAGAAGAAATTGAAACATTCACGACACCAGTTGCAGCAACTGTCTCGCTCAACATAATTTGATCAGTTTTTGATATATTTCCAGAATTTGCCACGATTGTAGAATTTTTAACATTCGAAATACTTTGTACAATCGCTTCCAGATTGGTAAATACTGCCGTGATGTCTTTATTAACCCATCCATCAGGATAAGCTGCATCTGTAGCAAAGTCATTGTATACGAGAATCTCATTGTGGGTAGGAACAGTGTCGGAATTGACATTCCCCATATTTTCAACTAGAAGAGGTTTTGCATGCCACCCATCTGTGAACCCAGCGTCTGTCGCATTATCATTGTACATAAGTGCTGCATTATGGTCAGGAGCTAAAGCATCCACGTCTATGAGTTGATCCAATTGGAATGAATCAACTGTTACAACAAGCTTTCCCACATTTACAGTTCCCATCATATATGGTAATATTTATAATAAATATTTTTTTTCTGTTTCTCTACACAATTGTTCATACTAATTATTATTTATGACTCTTCTACAAACATCCTTTTACCATCGAAAATAAACGAATCGCCAACGCCATATACTACAGATTCAATTGTTACAGAATTGGATGTATGGTCGAATGCTACACTTGAAATAGTACCGTCTTTTTGAACAATAGAACACTCCTGACCGGCCAGTAAAGAATCGTCGAATGGTAAAAACATAGCAGAAGAATCAGATATCGTTACACTATCACCTCTATTCAAAAATGTAGTTTCGTAGATTTCTCCGGTTGCTGACAATACCTTGAGAACATCGGATGTGGTGAAAATTTCATTGATTACATCCGAAAGAGTATCCCATGTTGATGTACTTAAATTTGTCATGTCATAAACACTATCAGTATTTAAATACAAAGACTTATCGAAATTCAAGTCGGTGTTTGCCAAGGCAGTAATAGAAGAACTTGAGAATAGTGTATATGTAACAGTGTCAGTACTTGAATACAAATCTATCGTATATACACCTAGGGGTTCGAGATTGTCGATAGTTGCAGATGATTCCTGAGAATTATCTAATATCACTGTTATCCCCCCAACAGAATCTGTTGAAGTCAGTCTGTAATAAGTACTCGTAACAGGAATCCATGAAGCTGTTGCATATATTGATCCAATTGTAATAGACAAAGGATTTACAGTAGTAGGACCGTCTGTGAAAACTTCCAATACTTGTGCTGCAGTTAATTCCAAGTCGTAAACTCTTAAATCTAACATATTTCCCGAGAAGAAAGTCGAGTTATTCGATCCAATGTATTTCATATCCTGTGTTCCAACATTCCATGCAAATGCCCCAGTTGCTTCATGTACACCATTAACATATATCTTAACAGAATTGGATCCATCGTATGTAGCTGTAACATATGACCATGTGTTTAAAGGTACTGATGATGTAGATTCTACATCAGAAACATCATTTTGGATAGATATCTTATTACCAGAAGTCTTTTGGAAAATATGTACACCCGTTCCTGTAGCTGTCCCTAAAATTACCTGAGATACACTGTCAACATTTGAATAAATCCACGTGGAAATAGTTCTTGCGCTATTATTTGTGAGTGTAGTAGGAACAGTTGACATCACGAAGTCAGTAGAATTGTCGAAGTGAGCAGTGTTACCGTATCCTTCGGTTGCTCCCACATCTGTTACTTGAGAAGTACCATTGTTTACAGTGGAATCGAATGTACCTACCGAGTCTGTCGTTAGAGTACTTGTCGAATTGAATTCGTATTGTAAGACTGGTGCAGGAACACTCGTCATTATTCAATGATTGTAATTATAATTATATATTAAAATTTTCAGAATATGATTAAATTTTAAACCAGTCAGTTCCATTGGTATATACTTTTATACTACTATAACTCGCAGAAATTGTATCAGAAGCGCTTCCAGATATTAATTCAGATGAAAAGGGTGAGATTGTGATAACACTTGTACCAGAAACTTCTTTTACGATATGTATGATATCTCCTACAATTTTTAACGCGGGATTTGGTAAAGTAACAGTTGTTGCAAGCGTTCCAGTAATTGAAACTATACCAGAAGATACATCTATTGCATGTGTAGTTATTAGAGCACCTATTGCAACCCTTGTATTTTTATATACACATGCTAAATTCCCAGAACCATCTGTTGTCATAATCTGTCCATCTATAGGGGATGTAGATGGCCATATATAGGAACCAATCTGTATATCCGATGAAGATGTTATAGAAGATGTCGTGACGGAGTCACATGTGATAGTTCCTGACATGATGTTCTTATAATGAATGTTATATTATTATTATTCTATTTACAACATAATGATCTAATAATGATATCTAACTGGTATGACAATTATCTCATTTATTTAATTACAATGGGTATATCGAGATTATTACATACATTCTATAAATTACCAGTAATATCGAATTGGTTCAGAATGCAAACGATGGAAGGAAATATAAGAATGATAGGAAGGAATGCAAAAACATCCATGATAGTAAGAGAATCTCGAATATTCAGAGAGATGAATTCCATAAAAGCGGCCAAGAATTCTAGAGAGTTCAAGAATGGTCAATAATGTTCTTTAGAAACGAACATGCGTTGGTGAGTTAATAAATATCATATTGTATAATAATTAATAATAATGACTACACTATATGCATCAGAATTATCATCGTGTGTAGGAAAAAATAAATACCAGTCTGTGAATGATGCAAAAATGACAATATGGAAACGCTGGGACGAGTGGTCCTTCAAGGCCGCACATGAGCGTGCAAAATTCAAACATGTCACTCCTGAGATCGTTCTAAAAAAATTGCCAGTCAGTGTGACAGATAGTGTATCAAAAGCTGTGAATGTAAAATCTGAGGATGAAGCTACACGGATTGTGGAGAAACTTATGAAATCTCCTGCAAATAACCCTACATCCGAATTGATAGATCAATTTATAAAATGTTCAAATGATAAAACAACAACTATATTGGAGTTATGTGAAAAAAATAAGGTCGTTGGATCTATACAGATAGCTTCAAATGTTGAAAAATTAGGCGAAGAAAAACTGACGAAAGAGAGTATTAAGAACATTTTTGACCGTATAAATGTAGGCGACGTAAAAGAAGCAAGAGAATCGGTTGTGCATGCTGTCAATACAAAAAGAGGCATCGAAAACGAAGGAAGTGCCACAAAAATGTACGAGGATGTCAAAAGAGTAAAAGTTTCACATCGAAATGATAGATTTTTAAAGGTTAAAATAGGAAACACCCCTCGTGGAAATGCTATTTACGTTGGTGGGAAAGTAGATGGTATCACACCTGATCGTGTAATTGAAGTCAAGTGCAGGAGAAATAGGTTTTTTGATACTATTCCAGAATATGAGAAAGTTCAGATACATGCGTATATGGCAGTTACTGGATTGTTCAAAACAGATCATATCCAGAAATATAACAACGAGACTCGGACAACTGTTTGTGAATTTGACCCTTGTTTTTGGGATGAAGTTTGTGATATCGCAGTACATTTTGTCAACGAGATGCATCTCATATTAGAGAATCAGTGTCTTCAGGATGAACTTATAAAGTATGTATCTGAGACTGTATAAATAATGTTTATACCATTTATTAAGCATGGATAATAAAAAAGAGAAGACGCATTATGAAATACTATCAGTTTCGGAAAGTGCATCACAAGAAGAAATAAAAAAATCATATAGAACACTTGCTCTGAAACATCATCCAGACAAAGGAGGAGATGTGGATGTGTTTCATAAAATAGGAGAAGCTCATGAAATACTTTCTGATCCCGGGAAAAGAAAGCAGTATGATCTTTCTTTGAAGGGTATACCTGGTGGACTAGGTGGTTTACCCCCTGGATTTGGTTCAGGAGGGATTCGTTTTTCTACAGGTCCTATGGGTCCTATGGGAAATATGGGAAATATGGGTCCGATGGGAGATATTCTTTCGTCTATATTCGGACAAGCTTCTGAAAAACCTACGAAGACTCCTGATATCAAACACACTATGAATCTTTCATTGGATGACATGTATAAGGGGAAAACATGTAAGATTGCTATATCAAGATTGATAATATGTAAAGCATGTGTAGGAGAGGGAGGATCTTCTAAGAGTACTATTGATTGCACGGGATGTGGTGGTAGAGGTATGAGAGTCATGTATAAGAACAATACTGCTAGACAGACCCAGTGTATAAGGTGCAAAGGGGAGGGGAAAACGACTGTTTTCGAAAAAATTTGCAAACCATGTACATCAAAGGGAGCAATAAAGGAAAGACGTGTGGTAGAGGTTGTTTTCAAACCAGGATATGCCCCTGGATCAAAGGTGGTCCTATGTGGAATGAGTGACTATGGAAAGGGTTTAGACTGTGGTGATGTTATCATAACCGCTACACAAAAGCCACATGACGTCTTTACGCGTTTTGGGTCGAATATTAAGCATACTATGTGTATATCTTTAAAAGAAAGTCTATGTGGACTAGACAGGAATGTAGTACACCTAGATGGTAGGAAAATTGCCGTGAAATCTGATAAAGTTCTGGAAAATGGTCACAAGCTTATATTCCCAGGTGAAGGGATACCCAATGGTCAAGGTAAACTAGAAATTACAATTGATGTGAAATATCCCAAGAATGTAAGTGATAAGGTTAAGTCTATTCTGCTTGAGCATTTACCCAATATGGAATAAATTAATGTTGATTGATATCAGATAATAAAATGACAACCGCGGTTATATTGGACTCAACAACGATTACGACAGATCCTTTTGCGGGACTATCTTCAGGTGGTGTCACGTATACCACTTCGACCCTCTCATGGGTAAATGTTTCATCTGACTCCGCAGTATTCCGTGTTGTAGGAGAATCTACGGCTATTGGATTTTCTCAGGAATCTGAATCTATCACCGTGTCGACTGGTGGAACTGGTACGTATACTTTCACTACTCTTTCTCCTGTTTCCACCTACAAGTTCACCCTCGAAAGATACGAAATCGACTCTTGGATCCAGCAAACTTCGTCGACGAGTGGTTTGGATTACGTAGAATCTACCACTTACACCAGTACTCTCAGTGTCGCAACTGGGTCTTCTTCTTCGAGTGTTACTTTCAGCAACCCTGGTATCACAGGTGGATCATACACTCTTAAACATTACTCCGAAGGAGGAAGTGTTGTATCATCATCCGTTAGTCAAGACACATATGCAGCTTTCATCAATAACTTGGAACAGGGAGTGACTTACACGGTAGAATTGTATGTAACTGAAAATGACGTAGAGTACCTATTGGATACCTCTACATTAACCACATCTGCCGCAGCAGCAATGGTTCTTACCGGCCCATTCTCTTCGTACGTTGTTCTTGACTGGAGTGCATCTGTCGATGGCCAGGGAAGCAACTACCGTATCGTTGATCGTACTGAAAGTGGTGATGTAACACTTGTGTCCTCATCCAGTGCATCTGAAGCCACTATCCAGGACCTAACACCTGGATCCAAGTATGTATTCGTTCTTCAGAGAGAAGAATTGAACGCATCGTGGTCTGACCAGAGTGAGATCACTACTACTGCTCTTACCACTGCATTGAGTATCTCGTCTGTTGCATCCAAGACAGTTGAGGTTACGTGGTCTAACTTGTATGATGGTGCCGAATTTGAATTGTTCTACAATGGTACTGCCAATGGTAAGACTACCGACTTGTCTAGTATCCTAAGAGACCTGACTCCATCTACCGCATATGAACTTGAGTTGGTCGTGTACGAGCTCGGTGTCGCTGTTGGTCTATCCTCTCTTGGAATGACTACAAATGATTCTTTCTTGGCAAGCAATTCTATTACGATATCTATAATTATTGCCATTATCGCACTAATCGTGGGAATGCTTGTCTTGAGGTAATCATCGTAATTTAATATATTTCTTAATTATAACATATTATACCATTGTAAATGGAATCTGTTTTAGTTCTAGTAGCAGGTGGTCTTGTTGCTAGAAGATATTACACCGAGAAAAATAATTTTCTTTCTCCCGATGTTGAGGAGGTAGAGTTTATCACTGACACACCAGAATACGAAGAGATTGTCGAGTCTACTCCAAGAGGGTCCGACACTGTGACACAAGAGGAAATAGAAATCCCAGTTACTTCTTCTATAAACCCCCCAATTGTGAATGTTCCCGCTCTAGGTGCAGCTGGTTTCGAAGCTGGAATTCCTATATTGGATGCCTATCATTTGAGTACTCGCCCTCCTTCAATGAGTTTCCCTTCTTTTGCAGAAAAAGCTGTTGAACGCGATGATGACAACGCTGACAATGCTT
>Ga0308025_1000519_pt1 | contig 19672 bp, 12 predicted proteins | sample Neamet422_FD_201298 | JGI IMG/M metagenome (GOLD analysis project Ga0308025, IMG submission 201298) | Marine microbial communities from water near the shore, Antarctic Ocean - #422 | ecosystem: Environmental > Aquatic > Marine > Unclassified | place: Southern Ocean | collected 2014-10-03
ATTACTTGATGCAATGCCTGGTGCTCTTCCAGTTTACTTCGGTAGTAACGTGACTCTGCAAGCAGAACAACTCAGTGGTGCAATCATCGCTGGTTCTTCAGAATCGACCTTCTGGTTGGACATGCGCCCAATTACCGAACAACATACCGCACCAACTGTGGATGATTTGCAAGCGGTGTTCTCGATTGAATCCTCTTCAGTCATTGGCGACGATGATGCAGAAACTCTTGCATCCAGTGTCACAACCAATCAAAAGTCATTGACCTATTGGACGAACTTCGATGTTCCTACAGACTTCTTAGCACCACTTCTCTACCTCGGTGCAATCGTATGTCTGGGAATCGCAGCTCGAAAGTCGATGGATGAATAATCCCTCTTCGATTGAACAGCGTGAATAAGGACATTCAACATCTGAACCTACAGAAGTTGTTTTCGAGTGAACCACACACGACCTAGTAGTGTGTGAACTCGACGCCTTCAAGGGCGTGGGTGACTTTGTGACCTTGGTCATTGACAGAACCGATTATTCTGATGCCGACCATACGTTCTTTCAACCAAGCACAGATTGTTTCTGCGTGTTGCTTTGAGACAGCAAGAATCATTCCAGTACCCATGTTGAAGGTGCGATACATCTCTCGAGTCTCGATACCACCAACTTCTTGCAACCACTCAAATTCAGGATGAGGCGCAAGAGGTGAATCAATGTGCCAGCCCAAAGAGCCATGGAGGCGGAGAAGGTTGGAGAGTCCACCGCCTGTTACGTGACAGATAGCGCGAATGTCGGAGAGTGCAAACTCAGCGTCAGTAGATTCAGCATGATGCAAAAGATCAACAATTGGGTCACAATAGATTCGTGTTGGGTTGAGGAATACTTCACCAAGGGTAAATTGCAGATCGTCATTTCCTTTGAAATGCATAACGCTACGGCCAATACTTGCCACATTGAACGGAGCATCATCGGTATATTCATGTCCAGTATGTTCCATAACACGGCGAACCAAAGAATACCCATTGGAGTGCACACCAGATGAAGGAAGTCCAATGAGAACATCCCCAGATTCCAAATGTTCACCGGTGATTGCATTGCCCTTCTTGACATAGCCAAGTGCAGTTCCCGATAGGTCGAGTTCAGTTACGATGCCAGGTAGAGATGCAGTTTCTCCACCAGCCAATGTCACCCGTGCCAAACGACAAGCCTCAGCCAGCGATGCTCCAAGGGCAGCATGAGTTTCAGGGTCGGGCTTTGGTACAGCGACATAATCTACGAAAGCAATTGGTTCAGCCCCAACACACAGTAAATCATTGACATTCATGGCCATACAATCAATTCCAACCCCTCCCCATTGTTTGAGCAAAGATGCGATTTGTAATTTACTTCCAACTCCATCGGTGGCAAGAGCGAGTAAAGAATCTCCGAACTCGATTAATCCACCAAATCCACCAGGGAGGTCAACAGGTGCACCAGGTGTTCCTGCAGGTCGAGTGGATGCGCTCAGTGATGCGATAAGCGAGGCTACAGCAGCCCCTTCAAGGTCAATATCGACGCCCGCACTCGCATAGTCCATGGGTTCGGCCATACCACCTTCAAAAGAAGGCGTTTGAAGAACTCACCGCATTGAAAACTTGTTGGAATTAGGACAAGGACTTGGATAATTGCGAAAAACTCAAGTCTAATCTGAAGTCAATTCCAGAATGAGTCCCATCGAATTCTTCCCAAGTATGAGGCACATTCAGTGCTGTTAAACGTTCAACAAACCGTCGACTTCCATACTGAATATGATATTGGTCTCTGTTGCCACAATCGATGAAGAAGCACTTCAGTTGAGCGAGAGCCTCATGCTTGGATTCAATCAGTGTTAGCGGGTCAAAGTCCATCCAACGCGCCCATGCAGTTTTTTCAACGATTGCCGTTTTCTCATCAAGTGGTAAAACGATGCCAAGTGGATTGTCTTGGGTTGGTGGCTGTGGGTCATAGGATGCGGCCATTGCACAAATCATCAAGGAATGAAAGTCAGGGCCTGAAAGCGAACCAGCATCACGAACATGTTGGACATAGGCAGCAACGCTGCCAAATCTGCTTACATGGGTTAGAGTTTCTGCAAAAGTTGGCAAGAACATTGCCTCAAAACCAACATCACCTGAATGACAGGCGATAGCACCCCATGTATTCGGCTTGAGCATGACGTTGACCAAAGCCCCATACCCGCCCGAAGATTTCCCAACTAATCCGAAGTTTCCGTTGGTTGAATAACGTGATTCCACCGCGGGCTTCAGAGCTTCTGCAAGCCATGTTGACCATTTTCCAAGCACAGGAGAATCAACGAATTGATTACCACCAAGTGAGGTGAATGTATCGGGCATCACCAAGACAACGGGGTCCATTTCTCCTGATTTGACCAATCGCTCATGGCGCTGGGGTAATGTTTCTGCAAACGCTTTCCACCCTGCCCGTGCAGGGCCAGAAGAAGTAAACGGAGCCAGATAAATCAACACTGGCAAAGATGTACCTTGTTCCATCATCGCGATTCCTTCCGGCGAAATATGGGTGAGAATTTCACGTTCAGTGGGGTCGTCTAATCTGTTTTCCAAAAGTGGCGAGTCCAAAACCCACCGTTCCAAACGACCATGAACAGGTGCAAACGCATGCTTCGGCATGTCTCAAGCGACTGTCTCCTTCCTCATGTTATCTGCGGTCATGGCTCTTTGGCAGTGGACATACATTTCCGATGTAAACGACGACCGTCAATCCATCGATTTTCCAGTGGAAACGAAGGGGTAGGATTTTCGTAAGGTTATGGCTAAATACCGTAGACAAAATGGTTTGGAAGTCGGGAGCCTTTTCCGCGAGTCATAGGTGTCTAAAATGCTTCAAGAATTCGACCTCCCTGCTCGATGGACTTCTTTGATCCAAGACCACTTTGCCGAACCGGTACACAATCTTGCCCAAATGTGGCCTGACGAGCAATCGCTTGAAGTTTCGTATCGAGTCATTGAAGGCTTTGACCACGAATTCGCACACGATATTGTCCAACATCCTGATCTTCATTTCCATGCATCGAACCAAGCGTTGAGGCAATTCCTTTTGGATGCCGGTCATAGTACCATGTATCCTTTCGTTCGAATCGTCCATTTACCTGTCGACCAAGTTCGAACTGTGTCTCAATTACGTGCCGATGATATCGGCATGATGCTTGCCATCGATGCAGTGACAACAAAAATTTCTGGCGTCCGACCTCGAATTTATGCAGCAACGTTCGAATGCGTAGCTTGCGGCCATTCCATGGTCATCAACCAACCGAATGAACAAGAATTGATCGAACCAATTGAATGCCAACAATTGGACGGAGGCTGTGGCCGTGCAAAACGACAAACACGTTTTGAATTGAATCAAAAAGATTCGATACTGATTAATTCTCAATTCATGGAATTGCAAGAATTGCCCGAGCAAATGAAAGGTGGAATTCAACCTGAACGACTCATCTGTATCGCTGAACACGACTTGGCTGGAAAACTCAATCCTGGGGATCGTGTCAAAGCCAACGGTGTTTTATTCATTCGCTCACAAAGAAAAGGCGGAAAAGACACCCCAGTCTTCGATATTTTCCTCCGCATCCATTCTCTCGAACGGCAAAACATACCCCTCGAAGAAATCGTCATTACCGAAGATGAGGAATTAGAAATCAAAGAATTGGCCCGTAGGCCTGACATTTACGACCTTTTCACCAACAGTATCGCACCTTCGATTTTTGGAATGAATGAAGTAAAACAGTCCTTAGCGTTACAATTGTTCGGCGGCGTGGCTCGACTCAATTCCGATGGTACTCGTAACCGTGGCGACATCCACATTTTGCTCATGGGTGACCCCGGTGTTGCGAAATCGCAATTGCTCAATTACATGTCAACCATCTCTCCACGAGGCCGTTTTACTTCGGGTCAATCTGCATCAGCTGCGGGTCTTACTGCAGCAGCGGTTCAGGATGCTGCTGCCGATGGGCGTTGGACTTTAGAGGCTGGAGCATTGGTTCTCGCCGACCTTGGATTAGCCGCTATTGACGAATTTGACAAAATGAATGAAAGCGACCGTTCGAGTATGCACGAGGCAATGGAACAACAGAAGATATCGATATCCAAGGCAGGAATTAATGCAAGCCTTCGAACCCGTTGTGCTGTATTGGCTGCTGCTAACCCAAAGAACGGCCGTTTTGAGCCAGTGTCTGAAGTTCCGTTCACTGCCCAAATCAATCTCGCCCCTCCTTTGGTTTCTCGATTTGATATCATTTGGTTATTGACCGATTCCCCGGAAATTGAAAAGGATGCAAAGATTGCTCACCACATCATCAATAATCGCTTGCAAGGCATCAGTGAATTGCTGGTACATGAAGGCAGTGCCCCAGACCCAAGCAAAACATCAACTCGTTCAGGTGTCGAAAAAACTTTGGAACATGGCGAAGTACTTTCTCGGGATTTGATTCGGAAATACATTGCGTATTCCAAGCGAACCGTCCATCCTCTCCTTGAGCAGGATGCGCGTGATGCCATCGTCAACTTTTACGTTGAAACCCGTAAACAAATTGGCGACTCGAACGATAGCGTAGCCATCACAGCCCGTTCTCTTGAGGCTTTAGCACGTTTAGCGGAAGCCAGTGCGCGTATTCGTTTATCTCAAGTCGCTACACTTGATGACGCGCAAAGGTCGATTCGAATGACTCGACTGTGGCGAGAAGAACTCATGGGTGGTAATTTCGATGAAACGACGCTCGTTACCGGCAAGAAGGGGACCGTTCGTAATCGAGAGAAAGCCATTATGGAAATTGTTGCCTCCTTGGCTGCGAACAATGGCGGTGTGGCTCAATTGCTTGATGTCTTCAATGAAGCAGAACGATACGACATCGACCGTACTACTGCAGAAGACGTTATTGACAAACTTTGCCAACATGGAAGAATGCTTCGACCATCGGGTTACGATACCTTGCAAATTGCTTGAATGTTAAGGGTTGTAGTCTTGAAGGATGAACGACTCCGGCATAATATGGCCGACCCAATTCGCACTGAGCCAATTGGCGATGTCGATGACGCCACTGCGCTTGACCCGCCTCAATTAGGCTTCATGTGCGGTATTGAAGTCCACCAACAACTCGCTACTGGTAAACTCCACTCACGCCAACCAGGCGTCCTTTACGATGTCACTATCGACACTGTTCCCGAGCAGTGGAACCGTTACCAACGCCGCCTAAGAGCTGCGCGAGGAGAAGGAGGAGCAATCGATATTGCTGCCCGATTTGAAACTCGCCGTAATCGTTCTTTTATCTATGTCCAATCACCAAATTCGGGCTTGATAGAATTGGATGAACAACCACCTCTTTCGCATGATAAAGAAGCCGTATCGATCGCTTTAACGGTCTCCGCATTGCTTGATGCAAAGCCGGTCACCCTCCTTCAAACGATGAGAAAAACCGTCGTTGATGGTTCGAATACAAGTGGTTTTCAGCGCACATCTTTAATTTCAATCGACGGTATTCTCCAAACCGAAACTGGCCCCGTAGGCGTTGATGTGTTGTGCCTTGAAGAAGACAGTGCGCGTAAACTCGATACCATTTCAACGGGTAACGGTGAACAAGTCATCTACAACTTAGACCGATTGGGGTTGCCATTGATTGAGATAGCAACTGCACCAGATGTGCTCACCCCAGAACACGCAAAGGAAACTTCGATGGCACTTGGAAGATGTTTGCGTCAAACTCGCAAAGTTCGCAGAGGGCTCGGAAGTATTCGTCAAGACCTCAATGTTTCTTTGGCCTGTGGTGACCGTGTTGAAATCAAAGGTTGTCAGGATTTATCTTGGATTCCCCGAATCATACGCCTTGAAATGTCACGTCAATTGCATTTCTACCGCCTTGCCAATGAATTACGGGCTCAACTTTCCTTGCCAGCACTCCCTCCTGACCGTAGAAGTGACGATGCAACCCTCGAAGCAGAAGTTGCACAAGCGGTCGTACAGCACCTTCCACTGGTTTTGGAAGATGTCAGTGAATGTTTTACTTCATGTGAATCCAAAATGGTCCAAACTGGTTTGAAACAAGATTCAACCATGCTTGCACTCCCACTCCCGGGCCTTGCTGGTAAGTTTGGTGAAAAGTCCTCCGACAAAGAAGGGGCTCAAATGCCTCGACTTGGTCGAGAATTGGCTGGAGCAGCAAAACTCGCTGGTGTTAAAGGAGTGTTTCATTCTGATGAATTACCTGCGTACGGTATTGAGGATGAGCATGTAGAAGCAGTTCGGACACAACTTTCTCTTGAGTTAAGCGACGGTTTTATTCTGTGTTTAGCACCACGTTGGCAGGCTGAGTTAGCGCTTGAAAGCGTACTAACTCGAACACGCATGGCTTGGCATCGACTCGCCCAAGAAGTTCGAAATGTTGTGATTAAGAAAGGCGCTCCTGAAGATGGAACAACCACTCCTATGCGTCCTTTGCCAGGTGGCGCTCGTATGTATCCAGAGACCGATGTACCCGTTTTCATCCTTAGTCCTGAACGATGGCAAGAAACGCTTCAATCATTGCCAATGACCGACATTGAAAGAAGTGAACGCATTTCTGAATATGAAGTCTCCAATGACCAAGCAAGTCAATTGTTGGCAAGAGAGTTAGATGATATCTTTGTCGAATATGCTTCTCAATTACCGCACAAAGGTTGGGCGAGTGTGTTGTTGGAAAACGATACAGCAAATCCAGAACTTTGTGCGAACATCATGGCGGTTAAGGAAGCCGGCCTCATTACCCGAGAATCAATCAATGAAATTATTGAACATTTCAAAGACACGACTCCAAACAGTGAACAGATTGCCGAATATGGTGAAGCAAATGGGTTCAAACCCGTAGATGAAGGGGATTTGGGTGCTGTAATCGAAGGCATCGTCGCCGAACGGGCTGACTTTGTTAAAGAGCGCGGCATGGGGGCAATGGGTCCTTTGATGGGCGTTGTAATGCAAACGGTTGGTGCTGCGGACGGCAAAGTCGTCAGTGCACTTCTCCGACAAGCAATACAAAAAATCTCGGAGTGATCATTGTGCTTCGACGCTTGGTTGCGTTGTTGTTTGTCGCGCTTCTTCTTGTTCCGGCAATCGTCGCCCAAGAAAATCCAACCACTTGGAATGAAACGCATTCGCTTTCTTGGGAGTATGATTTTGAAACGGGTTATATTTCGACATCACCTTTGTTTGATGGTGAACGTATTCTCGTTCGAACATCAGGACAGAATGACCCAGCAGTTACAGCTTTTGATCTATATGGAAATAAAATCTGGCAGCATACTAACAACGCTTCAACGAATAATGACATGTCGCCTCTTCTCCATGTTCAAGCAGGACAAGGCCAGTGCGGGTCATGGCCAGAGATGGTATTGGTTGGATGGACCAGCGGCCTTGTCGAAGCTCTCAACTCCTCAGATGGCGATGTGCTTTGGTCGACTCAATCCGAAGTTTTCGGATGGGGTGTGACTGGTCAGCTTGCTGTGGATGGTGAATTTGTACTTGTCCCAACACGACAAGGAATTGGCCAATATTGCCTTGCTGACGGTCAACAACAATGGTGGACCCAAACGGGATTGGGATGGAGAAATGGAGTCACAGTTGGTGAAACGGGTTATTTCTTAGGCGATGAATCAGGCCAACTTTGGCATGTTAACCGAACAGGTATTGCTACACCTCATGCTCTCCATCTTGGAAAAATCCGACATGCCCCTTTGCTTACAGATGCCGGAATACTCATTCACGCACAGGCGGATTCGGGCAGTACCCTTGCGATTTTCAATCCGGAAAATGCTACACTTCTACAGCAGATTCCAGCCGGGAACTCCCCAGCAATCCCGAGTCAGCGAGGTGCATACATCATGACGGGAGATTCATCAGCGGTTCGAATTCTTCAATGTTTAAGCGTGTGCGTTGTTGTTGACGAAATACCATTTCATACGAATGGAGAAATTGGCTGGTTTGATGATGGGCAGATTATAGCCCCCTCGAATACCCCTGAATCAAACTGGGGTCTTTTTACCTTTGATGGGCAAGAAAAATTGACGTATTCACCTATTGATGTGGGCCTTTATGGATACGGAACTGCTGCACCACTCCAATTTTCAGTAGGGACGACTACGTTCACGGTCTTCGGAAACGACCAGGGGATCGTTCGCGCATACAGTAATTTTGATGAAGAGGACACACTCTCTTCCGATGATTTTGATTGGGGCGTACAAGGACTAATTTTTGTGATGTTTGTATTGTTGGGTTCATCCAGCGCTTTTCTGTTAAGTGGAAAACGAGAGTGGTTTTTGCGAACTTCAAGTATGCTACTTCTCATCTTAGTGGTGCTTATTATCCCAGATTTGTCATCACAGTGGTCGAAAGCTTTCGATGAACAATTCCCCGAAACTCCATCTTCTGAGGAATGGAATGAACAGTGGCCAGATGCATGGCTAGGTACACAAATTGTCATTTTCGAACTCAATGGCGAAGAGCATTCGATTGGAGGTTTAATCGGCCATGACGATGCCCTTTCATTGACTCAAGCGGCTTGTGAGAAATTAGATTTTGAACTTACGGGTGAATCAACAGAACTTGGATGGTATGTCGATTCAATAGATGGTATTGCTGGAGAGGGTTGGGAATTCTCAATCGATGGCTCGAAAGGCATCATATCTGCCGACCATTCGGATGTCACCTCCACTTCAATAGTCCGTTGGACACCTGTATAACTTAGGTAAGCCTCAAATCATCAACCCTCTTGGGTCGAATCATGTTCCAAGCAATGGGCGTACACGGCCCCACTCCCTCACCCCTTGCAAGCCTATTACTGGATGTTGTTTTGCTTGGCTGTGTCTTTTGGCTATTGGCCAAACCAACCAAACGCCCAATTTCCGATTCACTGTTCATGCTGAGTTTGGTCCTTTCCGTCTCTTTACTTCGAGTTGTAATGCAACCGATCCCGAATGTTCAGCCGGTTACAGTTGCTGCACTTTTGGTAGGTGCGCAATTAGGTGCTCGTCGCGGTGCTGCTTTTGCCGTTCTCGTCGCGATGATTTCAAATCTTTTCATCGGCGATGGTTGGTGGACTGTATTCCAAGCAGCAGGGTGGGCAAGTATTGCAATTGCCGGGTCTCAATTATCACTGGTTACATCGACAGGCTTCAATCTTGGTCGAGCATGCATGGCATCGATTGTAGCCGCATTTTGGTTTGATTTCATCGTCTCGTTCTCGATACTTGATGGCACAATTGGTTTTACCGAATTTATCGTTTACCTTGGCCACGGACTACCGTTTGACTTCCTTCATATGGTTGGAAATTTGACCCTTGTCATCTGGATGGGTGGCTGGTTTACCCGACTGCTTGAGGAAGAATCAACGCTTGAAGAAATCAAATTAGCGGTGGTGAACGACCATGGTATCGACGGTTGATGAGCCTTCGATGGTTTTTATTGCCCGCCATGATTTGAAAATGTCAGCAGGTAAACTTGCAGTTCAATGTTCTCATGCTGCGGTTTCTTGCACCCTGAATGCCAGGAAAACACATGCTCGTCTTGTGGAGCGTTGGACAAATGCAGGTGCCCGGAAGATTTGCTTACGCGCTGATGATTTAGCTACCTTACAACGCCTTGCTGGACAAGCCCAAGTCGCAGGTCTTGTCACATATTTAGTGAAAGATGCCGGTCATACTGAGGTTCCGCCAGGAACAGTGACAGTACTCGGCATTGGTCCTGCACCGCGTCGAGCAATTGATGCACTCGTTTCTGAATTGAAACCATACTAGGTGTTTGTATGAGTTTCCGTTCTTTCTTACATCGAATCACTGCACCGGCGCCATCTGGAGAAAGACCCACTGGCCCTTGTAAAATGGTCTGTGTTGTGAACCAAGGATTGAAAATGGGCAAAGGTAAAATTGCTGCTCAAGTGGGGCATGGAGCAGTCATGGCTACGATGAAAGCAGGAGCAGAGAAGCCGATGAACCTCGAACAATGGTTCTCATCAGGGCAAAAGAAAGTCTGCCTCAAGGGACGTGATGCCGAACATCTTCTCGAACTTGAAAAACAAGCAAAAGCAGCAGGGGTTTTGACAACCCTCGTCCATGATGCAGGCCACACCCAAATCCCGAGCGGCTCCCTCACCGTATTGACCCTTGGGCCAGAAACCGAAACGACCCTCGAAGAGATTACTGGCGAATTGAAATTGCTCTAAGATGACTCCATCGAATTGAAACCGAGAGGCGCTTTGCGAGTGGTATGCGTGACTATCCATCTGACCGCGTTGACCTCCGTTCAGATACGGTAACCCAACCGACACCACCGATGCGTGAAGCAATGAATCGGGCAGTTGTAGGAGACGATGTTCTCGGGGATGACCCGACAGTGACTCAATTGGAACAACGTCTTGCGGCAATGTGTGGCAAAGAGGCGGGTCTGTTCGTACCCTCGGGCACTATGGCGAATGCAATTGCACTTCGAGCCCACACCTCTCCTGGTGATGAAATCATCACGGCAAAAAACAGCCATATCTATCTCTATGAAGGCGGCGGTTATGCAGCATTATGTGGAACATCTATTGCTTTGGTTGACGTCTATGGTGGTTTGATGAGAATCGAAGATGTCGAACTCGCCATTCGAAAGCAAGCAGGTTCACTTTCTCACTACCCAGATGGTTCGCTTGTCTGTGTTGAAAACACTTCCAACAGAGGCGGAGGTGCTTGCTATCCTCAAGAAACTCTTGACGCTATCGCTGCTCTTGCTAAAGCCAACGATTGCGCTACTCACATGGACGGAGCCAGAATCTTCAACGCCGCTGTCGCTACAAAAACTTCAGTTGACCGCATGGTTCGAGATTATGATTCAGTTTCAATTTGTTTTTCCAAAGGCTTAGGGGCACCCGTTGGTTCAGTTCTCGTTGGTTCTACAGCCTTCATCGCACGCGCCCATCGCTGGAGAAAGATGTTCGGTGGCGGTATGCGTCAGGCAGGAATCCTTGCAGCGGCTTGTTTGTATGCACTTGACAACAATATTGACCGTCTTGAAGAAGACCACCGAAGAACGAAAGTATTGGCGATAGCAATTAATGAAATCGAAGGGTTTGATGTGGATATGCAAACGGTAGAAACAAACATGGTTTATTTTGAATCAAAGGTTCCAGCTACCCAAGTGATGGAGCAATTGCGAGTATCTGGTATCGATGTCATGGATATTCAACCGCACGCATGCCGTATTGTTGTTCATTTACATATAACCGACGAAGATATTCAGCGCATATTGGATACCTTTACCGCTCTGTGAGAGTTATATATTCTCGATTACGAATCATTGTGTGGCGAGCCATTCTCACAACACTCTTTGTTCAGTGTGTGAGCACCAATCAACCGTTAACCCGTGCCATCTTTGCGCCTCGTTAATAGTTGGTAAAAAAGGTCAGAAATGGTCTCATAAAATCAATCTCTCGCTCCATGATCAATCCCAAGAACTTCTCGGAGGATCGAATCAAACGGCTCACCAACGCTGGCGAAACCTGCAAAGAAATACCAGTCATTTCAAAGATGTACAATGGGCAAGGTTGTCAGACGAAACGCTTGACCCCGTTCTAAAATCACCTTGCAGTACCGATGAATTAAACGTTATTATTAAACGAATTTCAGATGGTGTTCGCCTAGACACATTACAACGTCTCCATCTGCATGGAGGCTTCATGCTTCATGACGGCGTACAAATTTCATTCATCGGAGGGAGCCTACTTGTCAACGGTCGAACCATGCCTGCAGAAATTCCAATCGTTTCTCTTCTCAACGTACTTTCATCGAAATCGGCCCGAATAGGTTGGGATTTGACCAAATTATTGGTTGCATTTGGCTCCTTAAACACTACAAACATCGAAGCATTCGATCAGCGTCAAGTTCCAAGACGTATCTTACGCCGTCACCAATTCCGTAACTCGCTTCAGAAACCTGGTGCTTCTGCACTGTTTACTTGGATTGAATGGATGGCCGAAGAACACCTTGTACCTCCTGAAAATTATACCCTGAATCCAATTGGAGTATGGGCGCGTGATGTCCGTCAACGGCTTGGTACTCCGAAGAGTAAAAAGTTCGATGAGTATATTGTTGAAGCATTCAAACACCACCCCAACGGCCTCAACGAATTACATATCTTTCCTTGGGTTGAGCGTTGGAATACTTATTTAGCAACCACTCAATTTGATTCTCAATTGTCGTGGCCATTTGCCATGGAGGGGGGGAAATTCAAGTTCATAGTCCGCACGAAGAACAATGCATCGAGGAAAACAGGTGTTCCCGATAAGCCAGGGGTTTGGGCCTTCCTACTTGCCAACGCACTTTCGCCAATCACTTCGACTGCGGGAGAACTGCTCTATGCTTTGCAGTACAATTGGACCTGTCAAAACATCGCTGATCAACAAATCGGGGCGCCATTACGTCGTTCAATACAATTTTTACGAGAGGTGATTGATGGAAATTCAGACCGTGTTTTTATTCATGCTGAACACATATTGGTCATCGGCCGCCTTGGCCATTTTTATGAAGTTCGAGTTGGTAGAGGGGCACACAGCGCCCCCTTTATCATACAATCAATAGATTCACTTGAATCACGTCGAACCCATCCTATCTGCATTCATGATGGTACTTTTCATTCTGCAGTTCCTTTGGGCGATACACTTGTCTCGGTACTGCTTTCTCTCCTTGATGATATCAATACCTCGGCTCAAGTCGAGAGCCTTTTACAACACATCTCATCCTATTCACCATTGGGTTTTCCAGCGAGAATTACCGACAAACATCTCTGTTTTTTCAACAACAAAGACCTTCTGGGGTTCAAAAAAATCGTTGCAAAGCACTCTTACCGAGGTGTACTTGGAATAGAATGGTTGCCTCAGAGCAACCCATCTGGCAGAGAAGTCCCCCATGAAGACAATCAAAACATGATGCATTTGTTCCGCAGAAACATCGCATATAATCGACGAAGATGGCAAAATAATGCCGATGAGTCAAAACAAAGTTCTCGAACTGAGTTATTGATTGAACACGCTCTGGCGGCCAATTCTGCTCTCCCCCATCCACAATTCATTGAATTATGGCATAACTCGTGCGATGAACTACCTGAAGAACGCCGAGGCGAAAATCTTCATCATCTCTACAATCATTTCCGTGGTCGAGATGAATGGATGTATATTCGTAACTTTGGACATGAAGAGAACGAACTCCCCATAGGCGATATACGGAACGGAGAACGAAGATATTGCGAAGTATTTCCTCGAATATGGGATGCTCTCATGCAGCATCCAATTGGTGCAACTTTCAGAATGAGTGTACTCGATAGAGGGGAACTCACATTCGAAAATTGTCACCTCGCGTTAACGATACGAAACGCGCAAGAACGAAGATTAATCCGTAGGTTTTCGGCAGTCCTGGGTTTTGTTGAGCAAGGCCGGCATGGCGATGCGGTTGTCTTTGTTCGAAGAGACCACCCCCGCCCCCACGCTCGACGTGACCTTACGGTGCTCCTCAATAGAGCCCAAGAGACACTCGGGGCACGCGGCGCTCCACCGTGGTGGTGGCATTTTGGTGAAGTATTCGAAGCGCCAAGAGAGGTACCGGCCTTTCGGTGGGAACTTGAGCAAGACTTACGCGACCAAAATAACCGCAACGGACCAGATGAATACATTCCTTAAGATCAATCCCTACGAATAAGAGCTGCTCCAAAAACAACACAAAGGCTGGCAATGAATGGGGCTGCAGGTAGCCCTTCTTCATCCAATTTCTCGCAGCCAGCAGTCATGCTGCAATCTTCGTCTGAAATTGGCACATCAACTTCAGTTGGTAGATTGAATTGGTAAATCAGATGGACTGACAAATCATTTCCATCATATGCTGGAGGGAGTGTGATATTCGAACTCCCTGAGGTCACTTGTGGATTCGAGGTCATATTGATTTCACCAAGTTCAATGATGCCTCGAACAACGTACGGGTAGTCTCCAAGGCCGTTTGACCCTTCTTCGAAAGAGGCTGAATCTTCAACAATCCAAGCGTAAGCGAAAAGCGAAGCCCCAGCAGGAAATGTCAAATTAAGGGGTTCAATTGCCCATGTAACTCTCCCCGTCGAATCACTTGTCGAATTCCAAGTAAAAGTTGAAGTGCCAGAAATATCCATATTTTCTTGAGCGAGTTCAGTAAATTCACTTTCCAGAGATTCATATTCTGTCACACTTCCAATCTTGATGACTGAGCCATTAAACACAACGACTGGCGGCGGAGATACACCGTATCGGTCATAGAATCGTTGGTCGAGTTCAATACTCCCAAGAGGGTCTTGTGGTTCATTGATCGCTCGATGAATGTGATATTGTTGCAAACCGGTTTCATTCATAATGGCATCAAGAGCGTGCTCGACATCAACACAGTTCGAACACCATGTGGCGGTGTAAACTTCCAGGATTGGGGGCAATTCGCTGAAGTTGACAGACGATTCACCTGACTGATTGGCTTCAAACCACTGGCCACCAAACATGATCCCGGCATCAGTCGAAGTAGATGGCGCAGCAACACTCGTCGTAGGGCCGAGTGCAGTTAAAACTAGGATTCCGAAGAGGAAAAACGCTTTCCGCATACTCTTCCGAGTCGGAACTTGGCTATCAAAGCATTCTGCTCTTGAGATTCATTCAACAAGTCACCACAAAGTTGACTCATGTCGAAAGCACCGTTGTCTTGGAACACACCTGAAGCGGATTCAGTCACCAATGCATCATATCGAGAGCGAATTCCGCTGCTGGTCAAACCAAAGACGCCAGCGAGGAGGTCAGCAGCACCAGATTGAAGTCCAAAGGAAGTGAGGCTGGCATACACGGAAACAGAAACAAGCATACGCTCTTCAACATTGATTGAGAGTGCTTCACCAGTGCCCTCTTTTAAGAGAGCTAGACGTGCTTCAGTCTCATACAGAACACGGCTAAAGTCGCTCTCATCATGATGGTTTCCAAGCATGTCAAAGACATGCTCCATTGCTTGTACAATTGAATCTTCTCGGCGGTCGTCCGCACTTTTGCGAGGTGGCATTTCAGCCCACTTCATTGTAACACGTGCCATCCAATGGCGATGAATGCTGATGCGTGCATTACTGATTTGCTTGGGAACGATACCAGCCTGTTCCATTGTAGCTCGTCGATCGAACTTCGGCATGAGGCCTACATCTCCAGCGAGTTCAACAATAGCAGCGGCAATGATGACAGCGTTCTGCTCATCAGAAGTTCCTTTGATACCTTTCTTCTTTCGGCAAATTGATTGCTTCGGCATACCCAGGCGTTTGTTCATAGATTTATCTTGTTTCTTTCGAACCAACTCTTGTCCACCTGTCAAAGGCTTGCAAGACATCTCAACCATGAACTCAAGAATATGCTGGGCGTGACGGCCATACAATGTCTCGATGTTGTTCTTAACGCGTCGTGCAAAGGGGTGAGGGTTGCGTACAGAACTGCGGTCAATTTTCTCAAGCAAACGGTATTTACTTGCGTTTACTACGCCGCGTGAACCGAATTTCATCTTAGGGCCAGTCCCGCCAAGTCGTCGATTGACGTCCTTGTCGTTTCGAACAGCTTGGTAATGAGCACCATCGCCAAACAGAGCGGCTCCGTTGTCGTTGGCTTCGATTTCTTGGTCCTTGTGAACAAGTCCACATGGGTTGCACCAAGTTTCACCCTTCTCAGGGACGCGCTTGAGGTCCTTGCTGCTACATTCATCGCACTGTGTTAGTTCTCGCTTCTCTATATTCTTATCATCTATCATCTTAATTAACTCCTTTCTTGTTTGTGTGTCATGGGCTCACATGGGCGGCAGTTCCGACTTCTGGCGGAATGCCAAAAGGTCAATACGGCGGCTTTTTGTGGCCCAACATACCTATATGATAGGTCCTAGTATTTAAAACCACCGGTGAACAAGAGCATTTTTACTTGAATAAGATTGCTTCATGTTTTGACACCACACTTATTATTCCCTTCGACACTATATAAGTAAAGTAAAATCAAGATACATTCAATCTCTAAATCACCCCGACTCCTTATTAACTTCAAGGTGCCATTTCTGACAGTTCACCGAGAGGCTTCAAGAACAGTCGACGAATGTAGCGGTGTTGAGGCGACGCAGATGAAGGAGGGAAACGTTGCATCACTTACGCTTGAAGCGATAGATACAGGAGATAATATTCCGGCTTGGCTCTTTGACGCACTTGAAAATGGTTCTGCTGAGGGCATTTTGATTCTTCATCCCAATGAAGCGAGCCGTAATCAAACATTGCTTCAACTTGCTCAAACCAATTCGCCGGTTGACACCACTCATCATTTGACTACAGTACGGTTACTCCAATTACTAACACTTGACCTTGGATTACCGCCGTTGTTTGGAAACGATGCAGGCTTGTTTTCAGTGATTCATGCCCATACCAAAGAAGCGGCTGAAAATGGAGAGTTACCGTTGTTGTTTTCAGCCATCGAAGGGCGGAAGTGGTCACCCTACCAAACTGAGCGGATTCTTACTTTACATCGAACCTTACATCAATTGAATAATCCTTGGTCGTGGGAAGGTGACCCGGGTGCTAAAGAATTTGACACGCTCCTCCTCGATATCGAAGAAAAATTAGGTGGCACCCACCCCCATCATGCTTTTACTCGTTTGATGAAGGTCCTTGAAACAAGTTCTGAGGTTCCATTTACACTGAATGATGTACGAGGTATTGTTATCCTCGACACTGATCCGGATTACTCAGAAATCGAACGCAGTTTCTTTACAGCGCTTTCAAAAGCACGTCCAATACACCAACTTTGTTCAGCGGGTTCTTTTCGTCTTGGTTACCATGGCGCCTACCTCTTTGACGCTGAGTGGGACTATGTAACACAGACAAATCTCCCTGAGTGGGTTCCCGGGCATGAAGTTTGGTCTCCACCGAATGAAATCCACTGGCGTTCACGACGAGGCGAGATGAGAAACACTTCACTTCACCGTATCACGCTGGAACGGGGAGCGCATTCGATGGATGCTGCAATTGAATTGTTACGTTCGTATGGACTCCACACGAAGGGGAGTGTACTCATTATTGATGGGGCGGCAGATGCCAAGCAAGAACAATGGCTCAAGCGTCTTGAATCACTTGGCTATCAGTGTGGAATCGGACAGAAAAACCTCGAAGAAATACCCGCAGTAGCTGGATTGGCACGAGCGATGAAACTCGGCATAGGCATGGATGCGTGGTCACTTGAACATCTTCGGGGATTGTATGAGCACCAAAGCCTTCCTCTGAACAACGGTGGAATCGAGGAACTCAGCCATCCCAGTGAACCTTCATGGAAACCACGCCCACATTCGGATATTCTTGAAAAAATCGCCCGCTCATTCCACGTACGAGGGGGCCAAGGTTCACTCTTGCGTTGGCTTGCAACACTTGCGCAAGCAACCCCCCAACTCGGAGAAAACAAAAAGCATGCACGTCAATCCCTAGAAGAAACCCAATGGTGGCTTCACTGCGTTGCAGAAACATGGGCGCCGTTATTGGACCAAGACACGCTTTCTAAAATTTCAAAACGACCATTAGGTTGTTCGACCCAAACCCCCCTTCCACTTCCAACCCGTCCGAAATCAGGAATAGAATGGCTCGATACAATCTACAGCCGTATTAATTGGAGTGAACTCTCAACTCGAACAGCAAAGCATGACCGGTCTCTCGCTGGATTACAAATTGTCAGAGAATCTCACGAATCAGCGCAAGCATTGCTTGAAAAAGCGGGCTATTCGATTCCGGAAACAGGAACGCATTTCATCGAGTATTTCGATCATCTCCTGGCCTATACCTCTTTGCCGCGTTCACGTTCTCGCGGGAAGGATATTCAAGTTCTTACACCCGAACAAGCTCACGGCGTTGAAGCTGATTTGATTATTTTAGCAGGTTTGGATGTCAATTCATGGCCAATGAAAACTTCGAAAGTACCATGGCTTGATGCACCTGCACAAATACATCTTGGGTTATTTAACTCCGATCTTGCAATTCGTCGAGGCAGACATCATCTCCGCCATTTACTCAATGCCGCACCAGAAGTCGTGTTCTTTGACACCAGTGCCGAAGAAGGCGGTGGTCCAAGTGCACCTTTATCTGAATGGTTAACAGAAACTCGTCATGAGGGTTCGCTCGCATCATTTCAACCAGCCCCATCTTTCCTTGCGGACATTGAACATCAAGAAGGCCGCCTTCATCGAAGTTGGCACTGGACAAAGGATGAACACGGCGGCGGTTTAGTTTGGCTTACTCCGCGCCCCTTTACGATGACAATGGTCGATGGAAAAGCAGTTGGAGAACGCGCAGGCCACCGAGGGAGAGATGAACGTCAACGACTCGGACTCGAATTACTTGATGGAGGTAGACCCGAAGGTACAGTCCTCTCACAAACCGCCTTAGCAATGGCGCATGAACTCCCGATCCAAACGGACCGCCGCCTTCGACAACCTGTAATGAAAGACTTGGAAAACGGTGAATATTTCTCTTGGGAGAGCCGACAACACATGCTGAGTGCAGATGATCTTGTATTACAACCCTCGAATTCCCAAGTGAATATCGGCTCGAGTCAACAACAGCAATGGCCTCATCTTGGTTTGAAACGCAATGGAAATTCCAAAGGTCCAGCCATTGACCCCCGGCCTCTTCCAGCGCTGAACCTGCAAAGTTCAGTTTTGAATGCAACAATTGGTTTCAAATCAACCGGCATGGAACGAGAGACTTGGTCGCAAAGCCGCCTCCAATCTTGGCTCAAATGCCCTCGAATGGCATGGATGGATAAACGATTGAAAGCGAAATCTGAAGACGTGCAAAGCGAAGATGTTGATTCTCGAGCTCGTGGTACAATGGTCCATGATGCAGAAGCAGCCATGTTGAACGCTCACGGAGTTATAACGGCTGGTGAAGCCGTTGAAAATCCTATCCCGCTCCATCAAGGGCCGATGAAAACGGTTCCAGAATTATGGGGTAGCGTTCTATCGTACATCGAAAGCGAAGTTCCTTGGATGGCACGAAACGATGCAGTAGCAGTACATCGCTGTAGAGAAATGCTTGGAGTCACACCGAATCAGTGGCGAATGCACATTGAAGGCGAGATTGATTTAGAGCCCAGTGGCCGACTTGGACGAATGATTTCGGCGGATATTGAGTTGACAGCATCAGCACCTATGGCCTGCGAATGGATGTTGAATGAAGGAAAGACAGGCCATGTCAAAATTAATGGCTTCGATGATGCAGGGAAATCAATTCAAATCAATCTGTCCGGTCGAATCGACCGTGTTGACGCTCTAATACTCAGCAAAGAGCGCCACGCTCAAGCGATAGCCGATGGCGTCTTGGCTAACACACCGGTATCGAAAGCACTCCCACTCGATTTGAAACATCCCCACCCAGCAAATCGACTCGTCATTATCCGTGATTTGAAAACGGTAAACGGGCCAAAGTCGAAAGACAAAGGCAACCGCCATCGAAAAGGTGTGTTTGATGAAGTCCAACTCGGACTTTATGCCCGAGCATGGGAACAGAGCCATCCGGGCGATCGTGTCGTTGGTGTTGGTGTAACTGAAATCGGAGAATCAACAACACATTATGTTGAACTTGATG
>Ga0308025_1000521_pt1 | contig 19525 bp, 9 predicted proteins | sample Neamet422_FD_201298 | JGI IMG/M metagenome (GOLD analysis project Ga0308025, IMG submission 201298) | Marine microbial communities from water near the shore, Antarctic Ocean - #422 | ecosystem: Environmental > Aquatic > Marine > Unclassified | place: Southern Ocean | collected 2014-10-03
GTTCTCAGTGGTCTTCGAGTGACTCATACGTTGCTTTAACTTATGTTGTCCTCGATCAGCATTACCAAATTTCACTTCGGCATTTCTACGTTTCCCCGGTTTAGGTACATCACCTCCTTTCATAAGGCCTAAGAATTCTTTAGGAACCCTGGACTTAATCATAATCTCCTCCCCTTTTGGGCCTGTAACTTCTAGAGCAAACATATGCACACCTTCTCTCTTTAATGGATCTGGCGCTGTTTTACCCTTCCCTACAATAATACAGCCCTCACGCCTAAGTGAAGGCATTATTAAGTGAACAGCTTCCATAGGCGCATCTACTTTAAGGAGGGTGTGTTTCTGAGTAGCTCTCATAGTTCTATATTGAACCTGTACAGGTTCACCATCCTCTTCTCTACATTCTAACTGATCATCCGGTGGAAGATGGCCTTCTACAAGAATGTAAATCCCTTGTCTAAAATCATTCCAGTTTTCCTGTAAGTGCTCACGCCAAACTCTGTTTTTAGCAATTAAGCAAATTCCGCTCACATCCTTCATAATCTTATTTACAAAATGTAGATCATGATTACCACGGTTCTGGTGCTCCAACCAATTCTTCATGTTAGAGTACGCTGTCCTGACATTGGGGTTCGGAGCAGCTACAATCCATCCAGAAGGCTTTATGTATGCAAGAAAGTTGTCATCTTCAAAAACAACATCAAATGGAGGCTTGGTGCTTTTTGAGAATTTAGGTTCTGGTCTTTCAAACTTGGTTCTGTTAGACCCTTCTTCACCAGGTGATGAGGCGCTTCGCACTGTCTTCCTACCTCTATCGTGAGTCACATTCATTCCTGGCTCAAGCACAGTTGAGGGGATTTTAATAACATTACCCTCGACTTTAACAGCCCCGTTTTTAATAGCTTTTCTTGCTCTTGTTCTAGTTGTATATCCACCTTGCATAGTTAGTGCGTCAACTAAAGTGCCTGGGTGGCGTACCTCAAATCCTTCCATGGCGCGAAGTTAGGCCTAAGTTAATAATTATAGCTAAATAAAGCAGGCTCATCGCACTCCCCGATTGGTTGATTTCAATGAAATTAACCGCAATTAATCCTCTGAGGAGGATGACATTGTATGAAAAACATTTTGTACATCGTCGTTTTCCTCAAGTTTCTCAAGAAGTTTTTCAACTTCAAGGGTTTCAGTTTTTCCAAGTTCAGAAGTTATTGTTGGAACTCTATCAAACCCAGACTCAAGGATTTCCAACTCCATTTCTTCAAGCTTCTTCTGGAGCCCTCCAAATGACTCGAAAGGAGCAGTAATGACAACTGTGCTTTCGTCTAGCTCTATATCTTCTGCGCCAAAATCTATAAGCTCTAACTCAAGTTCATCGGGATCTTGCCCCTCAGAAGGGATGTTGAAGAAACAGACCCTGTTGAACAAAAACTCCACATTTCCAGTGGTACCTAAATTCCCTCCATTGTGTGAGAAGTCAGACCTTACACTGGCAACAGTCCTGTTGTTATTGTCAGTAGCTGTTTCAACAAACAAGGCTATTCCATGAGGACCATAACCTTCAAACGTCACCTGCTTATATTCGGAAGTATCTTTATCAGTAGCCTTTTTAATCGCTCGAGCAATGTTGTCCTTAGGCATATTTGCTGCACGACAGTTTTGAAGCACCGCTCTAAGAGTAGAGTTAGATTCAGGATCCGCATTTCCGCCGTCCTTAATTGCGATAATAATATCTTTATTGAGGCGAGAAAATATTTTCGACATGGCAGACCACCTCTTCATTTTCCTTGCCTTACGAAATTCAAACGCTCTTCCCATATCAAATGTGTTTGTGCGAATATAGTGAGACCTAAGTAAATCAATACCCACCCCCTTCAACTTTTACTCAGTACAGATTGTGCCAAAATTAATTAACAATAGAAGCAAGTCTGGAACATTTATGTAGCCGTCGTTGTTTAAATCCGATGGACAAACATTTACTGTAAAGATAGAAATACAAGTTTCAGTAGCTATATCCCAAGCAGTTCCAACGCCACACAAATTCCACGGATCAGGACATTCATCATTAGCTCCTCCGTCAAGTGACGCACCTTCAATTAAGACTACCGATGTGTTCATTGAGATTCCATGGAATGATTCCAATCCTGCTCCTGGCCACTGAACTACCACCGAATCAATTTGAGTCCTTGAGCCCAGACCGAAGAGGAGATGGCGGGAGTTTTGGCTTAAATATTGATCTCCGCAAAAAACCACATCTACATTTACTTCATTAACGCTATTGTCCTCCTCTTCAGAATGATAAACCACCACTTCAGCTCCTATTGCATCTCTATTTACACTCGTTCCTTGTAGCATAACCTTAAGAAAATGGTTTTCATTGGGCGTTGAGCTAATGACAGAGGCGTGCTCACCTATTTGATGAGAGACAAGGTCTGGGAATCCATCATTGTTATAATCTCCTTTTGCAATTGCAAAAGAATACTGCTCTGCCTGAGGTGTGTCCATTGACATATTCAACATAGGAGAGTTTCCAGAAGATGAATAAAAGGCATTAGGCTGTACACCGTACTGATCAAACACCGCCGGGTAGTCTGTGTATGCATTCATTCCTGTGGCTACATATAGATCTAACCAGCCGTCATTTTCATGGTCAATAAAACAAGCTCCCCAGCAAAATTGATTGACTTGGACAGCTTCTATATCTGTGACATCAATAAACCCTCCATCTTCGTTCATATTATTTGATAAGAGAACATTGCCCGCCAATGAATTTGTCACATATAAATCCATATCGCCGTCCCTGTCATAGTCGCCAAAGGTTGAACTCATTGCCCAAACAGAGATGTTAACACCCCAGTCTGAAGCCATATCAGTAAAAGTTCCATCTCCATTGTTGTGATAAAATGAATTCTGTTGATTGGGTCTGTCGTTAATGACATGCAGATCAATAAATCCATCTTTATCTATATCAATCCAAGTGCTTTGAAATGATTGTAGAAAACCATTTCCAACTCCAGCAATCGCTGTTACATCAGTAAAAGTTCCATCTCCATTGTTGTGATAAAGTTCGTTTTCTAGAGAAATGATTGAAGCATGATAATTACAGATATACAAATCTATGAGGCCATCATTGTCATAATCTCCAAATGACGCCCCATAACTTTTTGAGATGCTAGATGTTGAAATTCCACAAGATGATGTTACATCGGTAAACTGCATGCCACCCACATTAAGCCACAGTTTATTTGAGGCATTTCTGTTTGTAATCAGGAAGTCCTGATCTCCATCATTATCAATATCTGCCCACAAGACTGTTTTGGTTTCATTTAATTCATTAGTAATGTTTAATTGTACTTCTTCAAACCAAACACCATCTCCCTGATAAAACCTTATTTGCCCCTCATGATGTCCAAATGTTAGGTCATCAATATTATCGTTGTTAAAATCCGCAAAACTCACACCGGTACCTAAAAAACCACCTGTATGATCTGTAGACAATATCTGATCACTCGATACATCTACAAATTGAGACATCACATTCATCATATAAGCCGACGTGGTGAAGAGCAAAATAAAAACTCGAATAAAATGCTTGTTCATGTCATTTCCTTATTGTTCGAATATAGTAAGCACGAAGCAAATCAATACCCACCCCCTTCAACTTTTACTCAGTACAGATTGTGCCAAAATTAATTAACAATAGAAGCAAGTCAGGAACATTTATGTAGCCGTCGTTGTTTAAGTCTGAGGGGCACATGTTTTCAGTAAAGATTGAAACGCATGTCTCAGTTTCCACATCCCAAACAGTTTCCAATCCACAAAAGCTCCATGGGTCAGGACAGTCGTTGTTAAATCCTCCGTCAAGTGACGTGCCCTCTATTATGACGATCGATGTGTCAATTGAGATGCCCGTAAACACCTCCTCGCTCCCTCCTGGCCACTGAACTACTACGGAGTCAATTTGAGTACTTGTTCCGAGACCAAAGTGTAGATATCGGGAGTTTTGGCTTAAATACTTATCTCCACAAAAGACAACATTCATCTCAACACCACCACTGTGATAAACACCAACAGCAGCTCCAATTGCATCCCGATTAACGGTCTCTCCCTGAGGTCTGATTTTTAAGAAGTGATTTTCGTTAGGTATTCCTGCTAAAACGATTGCATAATTTCCGATTTGATGTGAGACGACGTCTGGGAAGCCGTCGTTGTTATAGTCACCCGTGGCTACGGCGAAAGAATATTGATCATTTAGTGGAGTAGTTTGAGAGACGTTTGTCATTGGGGATAAGCCGTCATTAATGAAAAATTGATTGGGCTGATATCCGAATAAATCAAAAACAAGAGGATTCTCAGTAAACACTGATATCCCTGTGGCTATATATAAGTCTGGCCAGGTGTCGTTGTTGTGATCAAACCAACTGGCTCCCCAACTAATTTGGCCTACATCAACATCCTCTTGTGCAGAAACGTCTTCGAAAATACCATAAGTATTCAGATTGTTTCTCATTAGAAAGTTGCCATTACTTCCATTTGTAACATATAGATCCATATCCCCATCTCTATCATAGTCAGCGAAAGAAGTGCTCATTGCTAAAACCGTTAAGTTTACTTCCCAAGTTGTTGCCTTGTCAGTAAAGGTCCCTTCCCCGTTATTCTTATAAAACACATTGGGATAGTCAACTCTATCATTAACAACATGTAAATCCAGATGACCGTCGAGGTCAATATCTATAAAAGTAGATTGAAGTGATTGAGCCAAACCATTACCCACACCAGCTAGATTAGTGACATTTAAGAATGTTCCATCACCATTGTTCTGGTATAATTCGTTTGTAGACACATCAACCTGTGTATGGTAATTACAGATGTACAAATCAAGGAATCCATCATTGTTATAATCTCCAAATGACGCCCCATAACTTTTTGTGTTGTCTTGAGTAGAAATACCTGATAATTCAGTAATATCAGTAAACTGCATTCCTCCTTCATTTCTCCAAAGTTTATTTGAGGCATTTCGATTTGTAACTAGAAAATCTTGATCTCCATCATTGTCGATATCTGCCCACAACACTGCTTTTGCTTCTGAATCGAAATTGGTAATGTTTAGGACTACTTCTTGAAACCCTATGCCAGCTTGATTATTATAACCTTCATAAAATCTAAGCTGACCTTCGTGGTGACCAAAAGTTAAATCATCAATATCATCACCATTAAAGTCTGCAAAACTTACCCCAGTACCCAAAAACCCACCTGTATGATCTGTCTCTAAAAGCAAACAGTTAGATACATTTACTAATTGAGCATTTACATGTACGACGATCAACGACATAATGCAAAACAATATAAGAAATCTAATAAATTGCATTATTAAGCTGTGTAATCACTCACAATTTATATAGTTAGTGGATTATATATTTACAATGTAGTTGATTATCTTGAATCAAGCAACCTTTTGCAACTTTAGACGTCTTTAACATCAATAATAAACGCTTTAACACTTTTATCATGGTTCATTGTAAACACTTAATTTTATTCTTCTTTGCCGCTCTTGCTTCTAGTGTGAGTATAGCACAGATTTCTCACGGAGGCACACCCATAAATTGGGATGAAGCAATTTATCATCCGGTTTTCGAAGTTAAAAGCATGCCTGTTGTTGATTTAGTGGCTGCTGCTGCTGAAGATGCCGTCACTGATCAATTCAAAGACGCTCCTTGGAGATTTGGTTTAGAAAGAGAAGTAGTATACAATCTTGACAATTCAGGGACATGGACTTTTGAAAACGGAAACCATATTTGGAGATTGGGTGTTGATTGCCCTGATGCTGTAAATGTTAGTTTTATGCTTTCTCACTTCAACCTACCTGCTGATGCCGCTTTATATGTTTACAACTCTAATAGAACGGCTTTCCTTGGATCATTTACTCAGGAGAACAACAAAGATTGGGGCGGCCTGTCATTGGGAGTCTTAGATGGATCAAATATGATTCTTGAATACCACGAGTCACCTGCTTCTCATGGTCTTGGTTCAATTGAAATCGGAACAGTCGTTCACGGATACCGTTCTTTATTAAATCACCAAGATGCTATTATAGAAGAAATGACAAGCAGAATGGGACCTTTCGGCAACTCTGGAGCATGTAACGTAAATGTAAACTGTCCTGAAGGAGCTGATTGGCAGACAGAAAAGCGTTCTGTAGCACTTATCGTAAATGGTGGCTCAGCATACTGCACTGGTTCACTTGTGAACAACACTGCGAACGACGCAACACCATATTTTCTGACAGCTAACCACTGCATTGGAACACCTAACACATGGGTTTATTATTTCAACCATGAGAGTGCTGATTGTTCTGGCTCATCTGGACCCACAGACCAAAGTGTTTCTGGCGGTACCTTATTAGTACAAAACGGAGGCTCTGACTTTGCGCTTATAGAGTTAAGTTCTACCCCTCCAGCTAACTACAACGTGGAGTACGCAGGATGGGACAACTCTGGAAATATACCGTCTGCCGCTGTAGGTATACACCACCCAAGTGGAGACTTAAAGAAAATTTGTTTTGAAAATGACGCTCCTTATCACTCAAACACTGGAGGTGCTGAAGTGTGGTGGATCGATTCTTGGGAATTAGGTGTTACTGAGCCTGGATCATCTGGGTCTCCTCTATTCGACAACAACCACAGAATTATTGGTCAATTGTATGGTGGTGCTGCCGCTTGTTCAGGATCAGTCAACAATGGCGCTTACGATTTCTATGGTCGTTTCAACGTAAGTTGGGGACTAGGTGCTTCAGATTATTTAGATCCACTCAACACAGGAGTTTCTGTTCTAGATAGCTACCCTACTAACGCAGTTCCGGGTGCTGGATGTATGGATGCTACTGCTTGCAACTACGATCCAGAAGCGACATCAGACAATGGCTCTTGCCAAGAGTTTGATGTTTGTGATGTTTGTGGAGGAAACGGTTCAAGTTGCACTGGTTGTACAAACTCTGAAGCATGCAACTACATCCCTGATGCTACTATAGATGATGGTTCTTGTATTCTAGGAGGCATAGGTGTAAACGTAACTGTTGGTGGTGGGTCTTGGGATGCTGAGATTTCTTGGTCTATTGTTCAAGATGGTGATGTCATTATTGCTAACGGAACAACTGGCAGTTTAGATATATGCATAGGTGACGGTTGCTTTACTTTCGATATGCTTGACAGTTATGGAGACGGATGGAATGGTGCTACATATGCTATTACAAACACAGTGACTGGTGAGATCATCGGCTCTGGAGATCTTGACTCTGCTACTAACGGTGACGGATCATCAAATGGACAGGACTACTTCTCGATCAATACAGAGTCATGTGGATTTGGATGTATGGATGCCGCTGCTTGTAACTATGACGCTAATGCTTCTATAGACGATGGATCTTGTAATTTCGATTGTAGTGGTTGTATGGATTCTACTGCTTGTAACTATGACGCTACATCTACACTAGATGATGGTTCTTGCTTAGTAAATGACGACTGTGGAGTTTGTGGTGGTGACAACTCATCTTGTGGTGGATGTACAGACGCTGAAGCTTGTAACTACAATCCTGAAGCAACTATAGATGATGGTTCTTGCTCAGCAAATGACGAGTGTGGAGTTTGTGGTGGTGACAATTCAACTTGCGGTGGATGTACCAACGCTGAAGCTTGTAACTACAACGCTGATGCTACTATTGATGATGGATCTTGTATCCTTGGTGGTACAGGAGTGATCATAAATATTTTGACAGATGACTATCCAGGTGAAACAACATGGACTTTGACTGACGTTAATGGCGATGCTGTGGCATCTGGCGGTCCATATGCTTCAGTTGCTACATCTATACAAGAGGAAGTATGTGTTGGTGATGGATGTTACACATTCACAATATTTGATGCTTATGGAGATGGTCTTTGCTGTGAATATGGAATTGGTTCATATGATTTATCTGTCGATGGTGCTGTACTAGCAACTGGAGCTGAATTCTCGTCATCTGAAGTTTCTTCGTTCTGTATTGGAGAAGGTTTTGGATGTACTGACACTACCGCTTGCAACTATGATTCAGCTGCCATCAATGATGATGGTTCATGTAATTATGATTGTTCTGGTTGTATGGATTCTACTGCTTGTAATTATGATGACCTAGCAATAGTTGACGACGGATCTTGTTTAGTAAATGACGACTGTGGAGTTTGTGGAGGTGATAATTCTTCTTGTGGTGGATGTACAGACGCTGAAGCTTGTAACTACAACGTTGATGCTACTATAGATGATGGGTCTTGTATCCTCGGTGGTACAGGTGTAAACGTAACTGTTGGTGGTGGGTCTTGGGATGCTGAGATTTCTTGGTCTATTGTTCAAGATGGCGATATCATTATTGCTGAAGGGAATACTGGTGCTTTAGACATATGCATTGGTGATGGTTGCTTTACTTTCAACATGCTTGATAGCTATGGAGACGGATGGAATGGTGCCACATATACAATCACAAACACAGTGACTGGGGATATCATCGGTTCTGGAGATCTTGACACTGCCACTAATGGTGATGGATCATCAAATGGACAGAACTACTTCTCGATCAATACAGAGTCTTGTGGATTTGGATGCATGGACGCGACAGCTTGTAACTATGATGCTAATGCCGCTATAGACGATGGGTCGTGTTTAGAACTCGACTTGTGTGGTATTTGTGGTGGTAGTTCAGACACTTGCAATGGATGTACAGATGTAGATGCTTGCAACTATGATGCTGAAGCATTAAATGATGATGGATCTTGTGAGTATGAATCTTGTGCCTGCCCAGAGGATGTCAATGGAGATGGTGTTATATCTGTAGCTGACATTCTAGCTCTTCTTGGAGAGTTCGGTTGTGTATCAGAATGTTCAGTTGATATCAATGGAGACGATGCAACTAACGTTCAGGATATATTGCTATTGCTTGCAGCGTTCGGAACTACTTGCTAATAACTCGTAATAATAGATAATATATAAAGGGACACCATTTTGGTGTCCCTTTATTATTTCACTTCAATACATACACAATTCTTTCACTGAGGGTCTCCCATAAATGGGGATGATGCTATACTAACTGCTTTTGGTACAGCTTGTTAATTTTCGACTATATTGTGTTCGCTTAAAACACATAAAACTAGACAATGACTTCTAAATATATACAACTGATAGGTGCGGTGGCCATTATGATGATCTCCACTTCTGCATTTTCTCAATGTTCGACATGCACTCCTGACTACACGTGTGTAGCTGATGGCTATCCTGTGCTTTGCCCTACTGCTTTGCCAGATGGAACAACAGGAGAAGAATATTTAGCAATTGCCACTTTTAACATGCCAAGTTCAGTTGTAGATCCAGGCTCCGGAATTAGCGCTACATTAGAAAGCATTTCGATTACCAGTATTACGGGTCTTCCTTTTGGATTAACCTTGACGCCTAGTAATCCAAACGGAGTGTATTACCCTTCAAACGGAGAAGATTACGGATGTGCTACAATATGTGGAACGCCTCTTGCAGCAGGAGAGTATTTTGTAAACATTAACGTTGCAGTAGTTGCTTCAGCGTTTGGCATAACACAGAATCTAAGTGAAAGCTTTTCACTACCTCTTTCAATTCTTCAAGGTAGTGGAGGTGGAAATGCTAGCTTTACTGCTACACCCACTACTGGTTGCTCACCACTCACAGTGGATGTTGCCAATTCAATATCTGGGTCTGGAGTGAGTTATTCTTGGGGTTTCGACGGCCCCACGAGTGGTACGTCTCTTTTATTTAATATTTTAACAGATGCTTATCCTGATGAGACCACATGGCATATTACAGATGAAAATGGGGCTACAGTCATGTCAGGAGGTCCATATCCTACTGGCCAAACTACATATGAAGAATCCATTTGTGTAGGTGCTGGGAATTATAATTTAAGTGTCAATGATAGCTTTGGAGACGGAATGCAGTATGGTGACATAATAGGTGATTACACTCTTACCGATGGAGAAGGAAATATTCTTGCTGCAATTGTACCAGGTGGAAATTTCGGTACTCAAGGCCTCCACTCTTTCTCTATTTCTCCAACATCTACACCAGGAGGATGTATCCTAACTTCTAGCAATCCGACTGTTATTTATGACACACCAGGTGTGTACACGATGTCATTAACTACTACGGTGACAGAGTTAACATTGACAGGATTAAATATTACCACGCTTGCTGGAGGATGGGATGGTGATGTAGAAGAGAATGTTTTCTGGGGATCTCCGGATCCATTCTTTGTATTAGAGGGTGATGTTTCTTATACGTCTGATTGGGTTAGTGATACTGAATTACCTAATTATACTGGGCTTAGTGTCCCTTTAAGTTATGGAGAAGCGTATTCTGTTTCATTTTATGATGATGATGACGTTTCTGACAATGACTTTTTAGGTACGGCTAATTTTATTGCCAGTGCACCAGGTGAGTTTGTGATTAATGGAGGAGGAACGACCGCTACGATTACAATAACAGAATCGGTTAGTGCCGAATTTTTTGATACTGAAATAATCACAGTTTTTGAGGGACTTGATGTTTGGGCAGATATCGATGGTGATGGATTTGGAGATCTAAACTTCCCTATCAATGGATGTGATTCTACCAACACTGCTCCATATGCATTTAACAGTGAAGATTGCAACGATATAGATGCAGCAATTTACCCTGGTGGCCCTGGAACATTTGAAGGAATAGATAACAACTGTAATGAGTTAATTGAGGGAGATGAAATTTTAGCAATTGAAGGCTGCATGGATCCAAATGCATCGAACTACAATCCACAAGCTAACATTTCCGATGAAAGCTGTATTTATTCTTCTTGCCTTGGAGACTTCAACTCTGATGGAGTAATTACCGTGAATGATTTACTTACTATACTTTCTGAGTTTGGGTGCACAGAAGAGTGTTTAACAGATATGAATGGCGATAATTTTGTAAGTGTTGCCGATTTGCTTTCTATCCTAGCGATCTTTGGGACTATATGCGATTAATTAACCACATGAAAAATATTCTACTTTCCGGAATCATTATTTTATTATGTGGTACTGGTTATTCTCAATGTGTTGCTGATTATGACTTTGGGGATAACGTCATCGGAATTGCTCCCGATCCTTATCAAGGCGAAACTTTTGATCCGGCGATATTAGGAGAACCATATTTAGATGTTTTACATATGCTCATCCCTGAGTTTGTATTAGATGTAGACCCTACACTCCCCTTTTCTCCAACTACTACACTTGACTCTGTTCAGCTTGTGAGTATGGTTATGGTTAATTTAGATGACTCACTGTCAATTTACTCTCCTGAGGATTTAGGACTAGAAATTACATGTTATAACAATGGTGATTCAGGCTACCCATGTACTTTTTTTGGAAACAATCAGTATTGTGCTACTGTAACTGGCACCCCTACGATATCAGGACATTTTAGAGCCGACATAACTATTAAGGGATTTGTGCTAGTATTCGGCTTCCCCTTCGGCCAAGAAGAGTTGTTTGGCTCCCTAATCATTAATATAGGTGTTGAAGGGTGTATGAATGAAACGGCCATCAATTATAATCCTGAAGCAGTTATTGATGATGGATCTTGTATAGGGTGCTTTGGAGATATAGATGGAGACTTTAGTGTTGCAATTCCTGATTTATTCACTCTTCTTACTGCATATGGCTGTGTCGATGGGTGTGACATTGACTTAAACGGAGACGGTCTAACTACAGTGATCGATATACTTGCATTACTTACTGTCTTTGGAAACATTTGTTAGGTTAGAAAATTAATTTGAAAAATTATAATATGATGAAAAATATATTTATTTGTTGTTTAACTTATTTGTTAATCATCCCTATGTCCGCTCAATGTACTGCTGATTTTGATTTCGGGACTGAAACATACGGAAGCTCTCCTAACCCAAGCCTAAACGAGCAGTTTGCTACAGGGTTTGTTGACGAACCATATTATGATGTTTTGCATATGTTAATCCCGGAATTCGTTCTTGAAATTGACTCTACATTACCATTTTCGCCAACTGCATTGCTAGATTCTATCAAGTTAATTGACATTGTAATGGTTGATTTAAATGACACACTAACGAATTATTCTTTAGACCAATTGGGTTTGCAAATTATTTGTAATAACAATGGCGACTCAGGTAATGAATGTTCATTTCTTGGTGGAAATCAATATTGCGTCAGCATTGAAGGTGTTCCAACTATGACTGGGAATTTCAGAGCAGACATTACTGTTGAAGGATGCACGGATGTATTTGGCTTCCCTTTTTGTCAAGCACAATTGTTTGGCTCTCTAAATCTTGATATTGAAACACTATCAGTAAATGAAGGATGTACCGCTGACTTTGATTTCGGAACTGAAACATACGGTAGCTCTCCGAATCCTTCTCTTGGAGAACAGTTTGATAACGGGTTTATTGACGAACCTTATTATGATGTTTTGCATATGTTGATTCCGGAATTCGTTCTTGAAATTGACTCTACACTGCCATTTTCTCCAACGGCATTACTTGATTCTATCAAGTTAATTGGAATTGTAATGGTTGACTTAAATGATACACTAACGACTTACTCTTTAGCTCAATTGGGTTTGGAAATTATTTGTAATAACAATGGCGACTCAGGTAATGAATGTTCATTTCTTGGTGGAAATCAATATTGTGTTAGCCTTGAAGGAGTTCCTACTATGACTGGAAATTTCAGAGCAGATATTACTGTTGAGGGATGCACAGATGTATTTGGTTTTCCTTTTTGTCAAGAACAATTATTTGGCTCTCTAAATCTTGATATTCTAGGCCCATGTTTTGGGGGCGATGTTGAGGTTTCTGCGATTAGTTTTTCATATACAAATCAAGATGTCTCAGTTGATGTAGGTGGTAGTGTTCAGTGGTTAAATTATGGAGGCACCCATGATGTAAATGGCGACATTGACTCTCAAACGGGGATTTCATTTGGCAATCCTGAAGTATTCTCTCTACCCACAATTTCTGGCAGTCCTGATGGCGTATGTATGGGTTCACATACATTCACTATTCCAGGTGTATATTCTTATGATTGTTCAATTGGATCTCACGCTGCATTAGGCATGGTAGGAACAATAACTGTGGGTATTGGAGGCTGTATGGACAGCTCTGCATCTAACTACAATGCAGACGCAAATTACGATGATGAGAGCTGTGAATCAGTTGTTGCATGTTTTGGTGATTTAAACGATGACAACAGTGTAACCGTTGCTGACTTGCTATTAATCCTGTCAGAATTCGGATGCTTATCTGGTTGTACAACTGATATTAATAATGATGGAGTTACATCTGTATCTGATTTGTTAGATTTACTATCGGTATTCGGCACGACTTGCTGATACTAAATTTTATTATATCTAAGCCGGACTACCTTAAAATAGGTGTTCCGGTTTTTTTTTAAGTAAATTGCAAGAAGAAATATATATCATGAAAATATTTATTAAGAGTCTAGGATTGTTGTTGTTTCTAACAATATCGACAACGCGTCTTTTTTCTCAGTGCGACAATTCTACCATCACGATCAATATTTTAACGGATAATTACGCTGGGGAGACTTCCTGGGTCCTCGTTGATGAAAACGGAACTACTGTAGCTAATCACAGTTACAATTTTTCAGATGACAATCTTTTCTTTTCTTATGACATCTGTGTTGATGATGGATGCTACACATTCACAATATTTGACAGTTGGGGAGATGGGATTTGTTGTACTTATGGGGTCGGTTCCTATGAGGTTATTGTACAAGGCGAAACGAGTGCTGAAGGTGGGGCATTCAACTATCAAGACTCAGCTGACTTTTGTGCTTACTCTGCGGGATGTCTTGAAACTAGTGCCTGTAACTATAATCCTCTTGCTTCCACTCCTGACATTTCATTATGTGATTTCCCTGTTTTCGGATATGATTGTGATGGTCAATGTACTGCTGATATTGATGGGGATGGTATATGTAATATGTTTGAAATAGACGGCTGCACAGATGAATTTGCTTGTAATTTCGAGGATGCTGCCACAGATGATAATGGCACTTGTGGCTATGCAAATTTTGATGTGGATTGTAGTGAAAATAGTCTACTCCCGCACTTTAACAACGCTCCTGAGGATATAAATGTAAGCTGTTCAAACGTACCCGGATCTCCTACTATTTATGCAAGTATATCCTCTTACGCATCTGATTATGAGTCAAATCACAATCCTGATGGCAATTGCTATGCTGGATCATGGACTGTAAGTGTCGTTATGGACCAAACAATGATTGAGGGCAGTTGCCCTGGCGACTACACTCTGATTCGCAATTGGGTCGGAACTGACTGTATGGGCAGACAAGTCGAACACACGCAAACAATTACAGTGGCTGATACTTCTCCCCCTTCTTTCAGTTTTGGAACTGAACCTATTACAATTTCATGTCCTACGCAACCAGCATTTACAAATCCAATTGCTTTAGATGCCTGTAGCTCTCCCGTAACATATGAATTTGAAGATGAATCAACGCTTGAAGGACTTTGCGGCGGCGAATACAGTGTCTATAGACTTGTTACTGCTACTGATGCCTGTGGGAATAGCTCAACAGTAGAACAAGTAATAGAAGTTATTGATAACACACCACCCGATTGGACTGATCTAATTCCTGAACAGGTAATATCTACCTCTATCAATACTGAAGATTTCGGAATGCCTTCAGCTGAAGACTTATGCAGCAATATCCTTGTAGAGGTTAATTCCGAACTCACACCAGGTGTATGCCCACTCGCTGTGATGTTAACTCGAACATTCATCGCAGTTGATGGTTGTGGAAATGAAAGTGTTCCATTCACACAAGTCATCTATGAAGACACTGACCTTTTAACATTTGTGGAATCATCCACTGATGCTAATTGCTCATACTCTAACGACGGGTCAGTTAACATTGTAACCTCTGGTGCCGTTCCGCCCTATGATATTTATTTCGGGTCAAATAATCCTGATTCACTTTACGCTGGTGATTATACTGTTACTGTAAGTGACGATAATCTTTGCACAACCACCCTTGAGTTTTACATTTTCTCTCCACCTGCTCTTCAGCTATCACTAGAAAGCACTCCCCCGAACTGTACCTCACAAGTCTCAGGAATTATCTCAGCATTTTCTGCTGGCGGGGTCGGTGATTTAAACTATATCTGGAATGGAATTGACCCACTTGCTGTATCAGGTGGTGATTACACAGTTGGTGTTGAAGACGAAAACGGTTGCAGTATGTACTCTGATATTTTTGTTCCTTATGCTGACATCCCTGTTCAGGGTGAGCTTGAAGGAGCTATTGAGGTAATGGCTGGTGACTCTACTGTTTATGAATACACCTACACAACGGGCAGTTCATACGAATGGACTTTCCAGGGCGCTAACCCTTTAGTAGTGTCTAACATCTTCGCTATTAGCCTCCTTTGGGCTACAGAAGGGGAAGGATTCGTATGCGTACAGGAAACAAACGCCTACGGCTGCTTAGGTGAGCCAGTATGTTTAGATATAAACGTGAGTGTCGGCGTTGATGACTTATCCTCTCAAGATAAAATTTTAGCTTATCCCAATCCCACTTCTGGAAAATTCTATTGCACATTACCTCAGTCCTCTGTAACTGAATTAACTAATTGGAATCTTATCGACCTTTCTGGCTCGATTATACAACAGGGCACCCTCTCCTCTTCCACTAACAACACTCACACATTCGATTTTACAGGCACAGCACGTGGAAGTTATCTTCTTCAAATTGGATCCGCCTCCATTTCTGTCCACATCTTCTAAATTGTAATTTAAAGGTTTTCCTATGTTTGCATTATGAAAACAACTATTAGAGAAGGATTAAAAGAGGATCTACCTAAAGTTCTTGAGCTGATCCATGAATTAGCTGATTACGAGAAATCACTCGATGAAGTAACGATCACATTAGAGGACTTAGAAAAGGATGGATTTGGGGACACATCATACTATTCATTCATAGTTGCTGAACAAAACAATACGATCGTTGGATTGTCTTTTTATTTTATTCGTTATTCGACTTGGAAAGGGAAGTTCTTATACCTTGAAGACTTTATTGTAAAGGAGGAGTATCGCAATATGGGAATCGGACATCTTTTATTTGATGCAACTATTAATGTGTGCAAAAAGGAGGACTTAAATGGAATGATTTGGCAAGTATTAGATTGGAATGTACCAGCGATTACTTTCTACAAGAAATATAATGCATCCATAAGCACTGATTGGTACAATGGAAAACTATCGAAGCTTCAGATAATTAATTTTTAAACGAAAAATTTTTTAAGAATCCGTTTTAGGATCCTTATTTATCACTTTACCAAAACATGATACAATAAAAAAGCCTCGTACAATGTGCGAGGCTTTTTCTATTAATATGATATCTAATTAGTGATTAATCACCATTGTTTGGCTTCTCCTACCTTCTTTAGATTCAGCCACAATTCGGTATGTACCATTTGCAAGGTTACTTACATCGATCGTGTTCGTTCTGTTTAGTTGTTGTTTCATGTAAACATCACGGCCAGTAGCATCAAATATTGTAACAACAGATATTCCTAAATCACTTACAACAACAATGTTGTCGTTTGCTGGGTTAGGATAAACACTGAATTGTACTGTTTGATCGACTACGCTGCTAATTGATCCAAGAGTCAGTACAACATCCACACCTTCACATCCTGTGTTAGTTATCTCGCTTACTGTTAAGGTGCCTGACATATCAGACCAAACAACAATAACTTCTTCTGTGCCTAATCCAGAAATAATTTCTCCACCCAGAATAGACCAAATATATTGAGAACCTTCAGTTGTAGGATAAGTATAGACTACATTTTGTCCAATTGTTGTTTGTGTAGAACCATTAATCTCATATAAACTTACATAGGTACATTCACTAGGATGTGTGGCATCTACACTGAAGTTACAAGCTGTGTTATTCATACAGCCATAACAAGTAGTAAACTCACATGAACCATTATCTGAAGAGGCTTGCTGATTAAAGTTACAGGCCATATCGTTTGTACATCCATATGTATCATATGAACAAGTTCCGTTATTCACAGTTGCATCGTTATTGAAGTTTAATGCAGAAGTATCAGTACATCCGTAAACATCATCAGTATCGCAAACATTATTGTTGTTAAGGTCTGTAGTGCAATCTCCATTACAATCAAATCCATATACTGCATTTACACAGGTTCCATCATTAACTATGGCACTAGAGTTGTAATTACAAGCAGATAAATCTGTACAACCCATGTTCATGCAAGAAGCATATTCACAAGATCCATTTTCACTTGTCGCAGTAACATCATAGTTACAAGCTACAGAAACAGTACAACCATGAATTATACATGACCCGTCATTATGTGTAGCATTACTATCAAAATTAACAGATATGATATTTGTACAGCCATAACATGAAGTATAGTCACAACTTCCATCATTGAGTGTAGCAGAATCATTAAAGTTACAAGCGTTACTTAGGGTGCATCCTAAAGATACACATGAAGCGAAATCACATGAACCGTCATTGTATTCAGCGGCATTGCTGTAATTACATGCTGAAGTATGGTTACACCCACCAATCATACATATATCACCAGCTGCGTTGAAGAACTGACATGGCTCACCTTCAGCACCGTAGTTGCACGCATAAGAATTTGTACATCCTGCTTCTGACATACCTGCTGTTCCTTCTATTCCTAAACAAGAGAAGTCACATGATCCATCATAGAAATCAGCTAAAGGATCGTAGTTACAAGCAAATGGAATAACACAACCACCTATAAGGATAATACAAGAATCATTGTCATCAGTAGCAAACGAGTTGAAGTTTACAGCTGCTTCATCCATACATCCGGGAATCTCTTGTTCGTCACAAACTTCATCACCGTCACTATCATTGTTACAGTTTCCATCACAGTCAAGGAATGGGCTAGCAGGGTAAAAACATATAGCCGCTGAAGAAATACTAGCCGAAGCATCATAATTACAAGCATTGTTATCTAAACATCCAATACAAGAATTAAACTCACATAAGCTAATAACTATATAATCTGCATCCTCATCATAATTACAAGCAAATGGAATAAGACACCCTGCCACTAAACAAGCGTCTGGATCTGAATCAGTAGCAGAGGGGTTATACGCTGGATTACCTTCAATTATACATCCAATGATTTCATTTTCACAACAAACTCCATCTCCATCAATATCACAGAGACAATTACCAGAACAGTCTAAGTAAACCTCAGGATATGTACAACTATTGTTGTTTGGAAGTGTTGCAGTGTCGTCGTAGTTACATGCTGAATCATCTATACATCCAGCACAAGTAGAGAAGTCACAAGTTCCAGTGAGTTGATAATCTGCATCTTCGTTATAGTTACATGCTACAGATATTGTACAACCACCAAGAAGGCAAGAACCGTCATCAAAATTCGCAACAGGATCGTAACCAGGGTTAGTAATGTCTGTACAACCTGGGAAAACACATCCCGTTCCGTCTAAATCAATACATGGATCAATCGAATCACATATTCCGTCGTTATCAGCATCTCCGATGCAATTTCCTCCACAAACATTAACAGCATCGAGAACGTTTCCATCACAATCACAATCGCCTTCTGCAATTCCAGAACCGTCACAAACACCACACTCGTCAGCACTATAACAAGAACCGTCATCGTTAACTGCACCAGGACTATAGTTACAAGCAAGAGGGTCTGTACATCCATTAACATCCAGGATGTTAAATACAAACCCTTGAACATCAACATCGCCAAGCTCAGAAGTAAGTGTGCTTGTGAATGCTAAGTCTCCTCCAATTGGATTGACAAATAGACCGTCAAACGTTAAAGACATACTGTAAGCCTCAGCAATATAGTCACCATCAACAGGGATCTCAGTGTAGATACTTATCCCTGACTCTGTATTTGAAATCACAAAACCTCCGGCAGTGGAGCCAACAGGGTAGACAGGGTTGTTAGATGCTGTTACCTGATTAAATACTGTGTAGTTTTCATTATTAACATTCGAAACTACTAGGTCTGATTCAATATCGTAATCACCAGCAAAAAGAGCAAGAAACAGAGTTCCTGAACCGATAACATCACCTACTACGAGTCCGGAAAGATTAAAAGACCCACCATCAGATGTTACAGAAGAAGACAATATCTCAGATTCTCCATTGTCTTGAGACATCGAGTATGTCAAATTTGCTGCTTCACTTCCAGTTAGGTTATCAAGCGTCATATTCACCGTAGGACTAAATTCGAGGGCCTCTATAAAGAACATAAATTCTTGAACATCAATATCACCAAGCTCAGCTGTAAGTGTGCTTGTGAATGCTAAGTCTCCTCCAATTGGATTGACAAATAGATCGTCAAACGTTAAAGACATACTGTAAGCCTCAGCAATATAGTCACCATCAAC
>Ga0308025_1000564_pt1 | contig 18934 bp, 25 predicted proteins | sample Neamet422_FD_201298 | JGI IMG/M metagenome (GOLD analysis project Ga0308025, IMG submission 201298) | Marine microbial communities from water near the shore, Antarctic Ocean - #422 | ecosystem: Environmental > Aquatic > Marine > Unclassified | place: Southern Ocean | collected 2014-10-03
GGCAAAGTCACCATACATCTGTTTAACCAGCGAAGTTGTGGGCACGATCAATAACATCTTATTGTCATTTGTTGCTAAGAAGTATCTCATTAACATGTATATAATTAATGACTTGCCAGATGCTGTAGGAGATATAAGAAGGCCAGATCTATTCCGTAGGCCATGCTGAACAGCCATTAGCTGATAGTCACGTGGTTCAAATGGTAACTTTAAGTGCTTAGCCCATTCCATGTTGTCATTGTATTCTATACCAGGAACATTGTATTTGCCAGGTGGTTCTTTAATTATGGTGGTAAGTAATAAACCACGCTCTCTAGCAAATGCTTCTATGTAACCATATAGACCTGCATAGATCGATTGATCACGCATGTTAAGAAGCCTAAGCTTACCATCCCACATTTTATTGCGGAACGCTGGCATGTACTTATATCCTGGGACAAAAAATGTAAAGAACTCTGCTAATTCCTGTATGATTCCCCTATCGGTACAATCAACATAAATGAAAGCGTTATCCTTTACTTTGACAACTATCTCGTCTTGCATCTTTCCTTTAACTCTGAAGTAGAAAACCCATGGGCTCTATTGTTATAAAATATCTCAATGTCTAGATGATCACCAGTGTAGCCACTACCAATGTAATCCTCACCTAGAAACCTTATGTTAATTGGCTTTATCATAAGCAAACCCACTAAATCTTCTTCAGATTCATATGGGATAACTTCATCTACATACTTGCATGCATTCAGTTGGATATATCTTTCCATTACTGATTGCACTACTTCTTTGTTTGCAGGATTTACATTAAGACCTGCAATTAAATACTCACAATTCTCTTTAGCTTCTCTAAGCATTTCAATATGCCCAGCATGTAATAAATCAAATGATGACGCAGTAAATCCTACTATCATACCCCCGCCTCGAATGCTCTCCACTTAATTATATTACCAATGTTCTGATGTCTCCATCTGATAGTGCCCATGATTTCGTCCAAAGTTTCTATAAGAACTTTGTCGTATTCTAACATGGCTTGGGCATTTTGGATGTCTAGATCAGCATCATAGTAATAATTCATATCACCTTTGAGTGGTTTATTAAGTCCACCGAAAGGATCATATTCCCATTTGAATGAGTCAATTTGCTCTTTGGATAATTTACCATTATAGTATAACCACTTATCTTTAAGCAGAATCTTATAATCTAAATCTCTTTTCTTGCGTTTGATTTTAGCGATAGTAATTAATTCTAAGTACTTGCTATGGATCCGTGACATTTTCACGGTAGTGTCATCTAACTTCAAATCATCTATAGTGGAGTCTTCCTTCCACATTTTCAATACTTCTTCAATATTCATATCATTCCAATTATAACTGCTAAAGTTATATTATATCATAGTTTAGTTCACTTGTACATAATTATTTATATGAATTCATAATAGCTATAGTTGAATGACACTATGGCTGTTAAGTACTCCACGTCAGTTGTTGTGATATCAAATGGTAGGGATGAAATAGTTGTCGGGTAAGCATCCACAAACCTGATTTGTTTCGTAACAAGACTGGCAGAATTCATTATCGTTAGGGTTAAGTCCCTAGTATGATTGGTAGCTGTATGGTTGGATTCCACATTGCCTTTGATCCAATCAAAGATCTCTTTATAGTTAAGAAGATCCTCATCGATTAGGTAAGATATTTCAAATGCACCAAATGTTATTTTATCTGCCGCCAAAGCAACATTAACTTGCCTGTAATTTAATGGTGCACCATCAGAAGAAACATCTGGTAGCATCATCGTTTGTACAGTAAACTCAGCGCCTGAGTAAGCTAAGGAGTCTAGGGTTAATACGAATGACGATGGATTTAAAAAGTTTGGCATATTAGTACTTATACATTTTGTTATTCATACACTTATTTATAAGTAAAAAAAACCCCTCACGAGGAGGGGCTTATGCATAACTTAGAAAGTTAAGTAGTGATCTTATAGACCAGTTACTTTACGTTTTCTGTAGTATACGTTGTTGCCGTTACCAGCAGTAACAAAAGGATTGTCCGCAACGCCGTAACGAGTCTTGAATCCGATACGTGGTTGGAAGTCATTCTCACCAATCGTCTTCATCATAGATAAAGGTACGTATGGGCAGAAGAACATACCAGCGTCATATGGGTTTGCACCCTTATAACCAACGGTGAAGTAATCTACTGAAGCGTATGGATCGATATAAACTTTCATACGACCATTCAATGTTCCTGCGAACAAAGAACCAGTTGCATCAGAATCGAAACCTTGAGGACCAGATAGACCCAAACCAGTATCCATAACGCCAGCTGTATTTAATGCAGCAGCAACACCATGAGAAACGATTAGGAAGTTACCCTTACCACGACGAGTGGAAACAGCAATTTGGTTAGCTTCTTGTTCGATAGCCATAACCAAAGCTTTGATACGCTCAACCAACCAACGACCTGCGCCGTTATCAGCTGCAGTAGCCATATCATAAACACCAGCAGTAGCACCACGAGTTGACGTAACAGAGTTAACGTTAACAAGACGGATGATTTCGCGGTTCATTTCAGCAAGAATCTCAGTTGACAAGATATTTGCCAATTCAGTTTCAGCAGAAAGACCGTGAACAGCCTTAAGGTCTTGCGCTAGCTCAGTAGTGTATTCAGCTTTAAGAGCACGAGACTTTGCAGTCACAGTAGTCTTATCGATTGAAAACGCCATCTGAGGGATATCAGCAGCAGCAACTTGTGCTTCAGCAGTAGCCAAAGTGTTACCAGAACCAGGTTGATACTCATTAACTGTATCAGAGTCGTTACCAGCAGAACCACCAGAAGCAGGATCATCTCCAGCAAAAGGATCGTTGTTGCCAGCATCAGCAGCACCTAAGTCACCAGAAGCAGCACCAGAGAAAGCTGTATCAGCTTCGTTGAATAATGCTTCAGTACCACCTTGAGTACTATAACGAGACTTCATTGCAAAGATCAGACCAGTTGGTCCAGTCATTGGCTGTACGCCAACAAGATCAAAAGCAAGAAGATTAGGTGTTGCACGACGTACTAGTGAGATCAATACTGGATCCCAGTTATCTACACCAGAACCAGTTGCGTTAGCAGCTGTTTCATTAATGCTACGTTGCTCAGCGAAGGCTTTTTCTTGGTTCTCAAGAACTACAGCAGTAACACGACGCTTATGTTGGTCAGTGATGCTACCGGCTTCTTGTGAATCTAGTACAGGCGCCCATTTTTCCTGTAACATAGTTTGATTAATTTCCATTTATATTCTCCTAATTGGAATTAAGTACGCGAAAGTGCGCTAAGGTATTTTTGCATTTGTGCATTAACAACCTGTGGTTCTTCAATAGAATCTTCATTAATAGCATCCACTTCTGGAGTTGCTGTTACTGTGTCATCTTTCTTAAGGTAAGACTCTTTAATTGTAGCTACTTTTTTAGCAAACTCTTCATTATCTGCAGACTCAACGCCTTCAGTTAACTCAGTTAATTTTGCTACTTCAGTTGCTGCTAAACCTTTACATGCTTCACTGATAATGTCTTGACGTTCAAAAGCTTTCACTTTCTCTGCCAGTTCAATATTCTTTTCAGTCGCAGTGTTCAGTTGTGACTTCGCATCTTTCGCTTCTTCAGATAGAGAATCTAAGATATCTCCAGCGTCCGTAGGAACGTTGATGTGATGTTCACTAAACAATTGACCTAGTGATTGTATAAACGATTCAGTGATTTCTGATTTCAAAGAATGCTCAATTGCAACTTCGTTATCAGTCATCCAGTTTTCAACTACATATGTTAAGTAGCCGTCTACCTTATCAACCAAATCTTCTTTGATAGCTTCAACTTCACCAGATAGATCAGACGCATAACGCTCTTCCAATTTAACTGTTTCAGCATTGACTTTCGATGTTAATGCAGCTTCAAAAATAGTAGATGCTTTCTCTTTAAAGCCTTCAGACAATGTGTCTTCGTCTTTAACAAGCGCGTCAAGATCTTCTTTGAACTTAGCGTCTTTCTTCTCTACTACGTCGCCTTCCGAACCATCGTCAGCTTTTTGCTTCTTCTTTGAAAGCTTTGATGCTTTAGGTTCTTTTGCGTCTTCTTCTACTTCACCTTCATCTTTATCTTTTTCGTCGTCCTCTTCTTCTTCATCGTCTTCCACTTTAGCTTTCGCTTTGGCTTGTTCCGCTGCTTCAAAGATCGCGTCTAGGCCTTCTTTAGACATTTCTGCTAAAGATGCTTGTATTGCTGATACCGTACGAGCTGCTGTTAGAGGTGCATTAGGTGTTTCCACCGTTACTTCTTGCGTATCCTCAACAATAACCTCAGCAATATCGTCTTTTAATTCAGACATTGTTTTCTCCCATGAGAGTTATAGTTTAGAGAGGAAATGCCCAAAGCCAGCAGATTGTTTCTCTTCCGAGAAAGTTTTCTTAGACTCTATCACTTCTGTCTCACCTTTTTCAATAGTCTTAATGTAGTGACCGGATCCATCTTCTTCGTACGATACACCTTCCATAATGCCATTAACAAATGCATTTGGAGCTGATGGATCTTGTACAATATCAATGGTGTTGAGTAAGAAATCTTCCCCAACATAATTAACCCCGTCTCTCATTGAAAGACTTCCCATACCACGACTAGACACTCCAAGTTGAACGCCACCCTCAACCAAACCTTTTACAATTTGACCCATAGGTGTATCCAAAATTAGCGCTTTTCCCATCACGTTATTACCATCCCAACTAAGTTCAGTAATTCTGTGCGAAACTTTATCCAAATTAATGGAAGGGCCTTCAGGGTGATTCAATTCACCTACTGCTCGACCTGTAATTACTTGCTCATTGACAAACTTGTCAACGGCTTGAGTAAGAACCTCACGTGTATATATACGTCCGTTCTTATTCTTGTTCTCTGCCTGCATAAAAACGCCTTCTAAAAAGACGTTCTTCTTACCACCCTTAGCTTCTTCAATAGAGTAGCTAAGCTGGTTTTGTGTGTATTCGGTAATCAGCTTCATTTAAAATCCTTGTTTAATCGTCCAGTCCCATTGACTTGACGAATTGTGTAACTGTTATCTCAGCTTCTTTTTGCTTCTTAAAGGTGTCCATCTTAAGACCATCAATGTATAGATTAAACTTACCATCTTTACGTTGTGTTATTACAGCAGTGGCACTTGACTTCTTACCAACCTTGCCGTAGTCTTTAACTACCTTCTCACCCTTAGGCACTTTCAGCTTAGCTTCAATTACTTCATTAAATGATTCTTTAAATGATAGCATCTATTACGACTTCCTTTATGACTCAGCTGCAGGTTCTTCAACCGCTGCTGGTGCATCACTAGAAGCCCCATACATTTTAGAAGCTACCGTTTGTTTATACGAATCCAACGCACTCACTAATTTATCTTGCATAATACTGTTGAAGGTATTATTGCTCTTTAGTGCGTCACCCTGTTTTATGTTGTCAATTAAAGTTCTTGTGCTCATATGTTCTCTTGTATATTATTTATAATAAAATTTATCTTAAGGAATATAACTATATATCATTAAGTTATATCGTGCCTTTAACCAAGTCTGGATCAACATCACCAGGTTCCATAGGATCTTCTTTATTATCCTTAGCAATCTGTTTGATATCTTCATCAGTCAATTTCAGAATATTTCGACGTACCCAGTCCTTAGACCAGAACATACCAATATATTCGTCCATCATTTGTACCATCTCTATACGTTCCTTAAGGATCTCTGAATCTTTAAGCTCGGCATAGTAGTTGTCTCTAGAGTACTCAACAACAATTTCTTCTCGGATATTTACCCAGTCACTAGGAACTATGATCTTTTTAAGGATCAATTGTCTTTTAAGTGCTTCATAGAATAATGTTGAGAACTTACCACGGCAACGATCTATAAACTTCTGGAACTTAAGTTCGTCACGAGTGATTTCGGAAGAGCGACCAACAGAGAATGCATCACTCTCTTGTAGTCTACTCATAGGGATATTTAAAGCCCTGTATAATTTGTTTTGGAAGTATTGAACATCTTCAATCTCACCAAGGTTTTGTCCACCAGGAAGAGTTGAGATCTCAGTACCACGACCACCTTCACGACGAGGCAACCAGAAATCTTCCATAACGTTACGATGAATCTTCTCATCTTTGATAGCGCCGGTGGAAGGATCGTATACAATCTTATTACGATACTTATTCATGGTGGCATTGAGGTATTCCTCTGCCTTACCTTTAGGAAGGTTACCCACGTCTATATAGAAGATACGACGTTCAGGTGCTCTTGATATACGATAGATAACTAATGAGTCTTCCATCATACTTAATTGGTTTAAAGGCTTAAGGGCTTTGTTTAAATAGCCTACTACCTTAGTGCGTTCGTCATTAAGAAGACCTGAGTTAACCTGGATAATAGAATCAGGATTGATCTTTAGACCTTCTGAGTTGTTAACCATGGCATCATCTTGGAATAGATAATACTCTTTACCTTCTTTTGTAAGCTCAGCGCCAGTCTTAGGGTCTTTAACCTTCTCGACTTCTTTGATCTTACGAATCTTTGTTGGATCTATTTGTCTAAGCTCTAGAATACCTGCATCAGGTTTGTTTTCATTGATAACCACATGATAGAATAATCTTCCATCAATATACCAACGTCTAAACGTATCGTATGCCGTCATAGAGAAGTTGGTTAGGCTAAGAATTCTATCGAATTCCTCCATGATCAACTCTTTAACACTATCTTTCTGGTCTAGATCATCTAGGTTAAGTCTAACAATGATACCATTTTCATCTGTAATAGCTTCATTACAAATATCTTCAATCGCCATATCCACTTCAGGATACGAAGAGATTGAACGATACTTCATTATTAGATCTTTATCTGATTGGAACTTATCTCCACCCAAATCCATATACTGGCCAAAGTAACCACCGGTTGGGGAGATCTCATATGCGCCGTCCTCATTATCTACTGCAAATGATACGGGTTTCTTATTTGTCTCTATCGCTTTCTTTTTAAATTCGAAACCGAAAAATGATTTATTGTCTGCCATTGTTATCCTTATTCACTCTTTCTTAAATATATTTATAACACTTAAGAAAGAGTGCCCGAAGGCACTCTTGTGTTATCATGATGATGATTTACGTAGTCTTGTCAGACTCCCAATATTGAACTTGCAGCTCAACAGTAAACTCTTCAATAACGTTCTCTGAACTATAGTCTAGTTCGATAGCACCCAAACTGGTTGGGAATGTGCCACGTATATTGTAAGTCTTCTTCACTGTACCATCTTTATCAAGCTGTTCGACAATCATATCAGCCATATACGAACTAGGCTGGGTTAAACCAGTGTTCGCATTATGTTGATTGATGCCGTTCATCCACTCTTCAAAAGAATTTCGTACATTAAAGTCGGTATCGTTAATTACTGTTAATGACCATGGGTCAAACGTTCTATCACCAGCTACCTGCAAGTTACGACCCCTAAAAGGAACCGCAATTGATGCGAGGGTACTTGCCGGCAATGAAGCCGCTTTACACATGTATGATGCTAATGCCACATCTCCAGTAACATAGCTTGGAAAAGCCATTGTTACCTTGAATAGATTAGGTCTAGCACCGCCGCCCGTTAATTGGGCTTTCATATCATCTACGCCTAAAATAGCCATGATTAGTTACCTCCTGCAATTTCACTAAACTCGACACCAGTTCTCGTGGCAATAAAGTTCAATGTGATATAGTTAATAGAGCGAGCAGGCTTAACATAAATATCAGCAACAAACTTATTAGTATCAATAATTGCTCCTGTATTGTTTGTTCCGTCACAAACTACTTTAAAGTCTGTAACACCACGTCGTCCCTTAACATCACGTAAGAACGGTTCAACCATATTTCGGAATTGAGCCCGTGTAAATTCATCATTGAATTCGAATAATGATGCTTTAGATGCTATACTAACAGCTTTCTCTAATACAATAAACAATCGACGTACGTTGATACGATCAAACGCTGATGGTTTAGCTTGTAGAGTCTTGTCACCAAATAGAACCGTACCAGAACCAGGGAATGTTACAATAGGGTTTACACCTGTCTTGTATAAAGCATCTCTCGCTGCTTGGTTAGGATTCCATGCTAGTTTAGTAACGTTACGAACATTACCACGTGTAAAACCAGCTGGTGAGAACCATGCATCAGCAACTAGGTCAGCGTTAGCCGTTAGTCCTGCTGTAGATCCTGCCGCTGCAATCCAACGATACTTATCATTGTATTTGTCATACACATATAAAGAACTAGAATCTCCAAAGCCATAAGACGTTGAAGTTAAGCCGGTTCTCCATGCCGCTACCGAAGTAGCTGGTGCCGCTGCGTTTACTGTGGCAGTTCTCTCTGGAGAGACAAAGCCAACTGCATCTTTTCTTGCTACACATAAAGCGGTAATATAATTACCTAGTGTAATGGTATCAGCTGCATCCAATGAAGAGTTTGATTGGAACATCAAGCTTATATCCATTGTCTCTGCATCTGCAAACATACCAAGAGCTGTAGTAGTTTCACCAACAGTCAATACGTTATCATCAACACCACCAGTTAATGCAATCAAGAAGTCCGTAGGACGGGTGAAAGCGTTTCCTGTAGCTGATTCGCCTGCATCTGTCATAGCTGCTGCGTGGTTGCCGATATAGATCCAGTTTGATCCTGCGTTGATTACATCTTTATAGTATAAAGAAGAACCACTAGAACCTTTCACATCGCTTGCTTGTGACAAATAAGACCAAGTTTCAAGAACAGTATTAGCTGTACCTGTAATTGTTCCGTTAACGTCATAAACTAATACGTGAATTTCATCATTAGAACCGCCTACTGCTAGGGCTCCTGCTGATGTTCCAGGAAGACCTTCTGTATTTGCAGCCATAAGGGCTGACATTGCAGCTCCGCCAGTTGCAACAGATACACCTACCGCATTACCAGTTACGCCAGGATAACGAGCTTGTGCCCAATCCGCAGCTGCTGGTGATTGACCGTCAAAGACCGTCTTGTTTTGTGTCAGAATACCAGTACCAGATGCTGTTGCATTTCGTGCTGCGTCTCCTGTCGCTCGGACAACTTTTAGTGCGCTGCAGTAGCTTAAAAATTGGGCTGCCGATAAAACACTTTCGAATGTGTTCGCGTCGGGCTTCCCAAACCTGTTAACCAATTCTGTTTCCGATGATACAGTAATCACTTCATTAACAGGACCCCAGGCAAATGCTCCTGCCGCGGCTCCTACTGTAGATGATACTGACGGAACGACATTAGTCAAATCGATTTCTTTTACCTGTACACCAGGTGAAACTAGATTAGCCATTTAATCCCCTTGTCATGTTATTTAATAAGATTTTCATAATACGAATTTTCTCAATATACTTATTTATACTTTTTACGGATTCCATACCTGCCATCCATCTCCGAACGGATGTATGTCCTCCGAGTCCATTGGCATGTTGCCAACAGGTATAACTTCGTCTTCTAATTGTTGTACTTTTGCCGAGTATAACATCCGTTTCATATCAACATCTGTTGACTCTGCAAAGAATGGAGTGGAGGTAAACCAACCAAACATAACTAAGTTCATCATAAGATCGTCATGCGCGTTGTGGTCGGCTTCGTATGAAGACCCTTTAGCCACAAACGTACTCATTTCCCTTATAGTTTCCTCATCCTTTATTATCAATTTATGCTGAGCCATGATATCACGGATATTAGAACAACCTATCCGCTTAGTTTTCTTCGTCATGGTCACACCAATAGCATTGGCTTTAATCATGCTCTCTACGAATACGTTCTCATATTCTAGATCGTAGTATAATCCATTACATACAACTTGTCCTGCATCGTTTGATTCAATCACCACATAGCATTCGTTATAGTGTGTGGCATACTTATACAATAAATCCGGATACAGTAATGGACTTATCATGTTATCTCTATATGTACATACTTGCACAAATGGATTTTGAGACACGTCTACAATAGTAAACGTAGAATAGTCTTGACCTCTTCCCCTGGATACGTCAACGAACATCTGATATGTGTGACCTTCCTCAGGATGATCAAATATCTTAACATTGTTCTGATGTTCTAACGCGGGTGTGGCTCTTAAGGCTAATAGTATATCAGCTGATATAAGAGTGTTACCAGTTCCATGGAATGAGTTACCAAATTCTTGGTCGAACTGAAGTTGAGATGTGTTCTCAACCGTCATTGCTTTCCATTTCTCATCTCGACCAGGTACATCCCACCAATCTACACGGGTGGATTTAAATTCATTTGTACCTTGTATTGCACCTTCGTATAACTTGTGATACATATTACCTATGCCGTTGGCAGTAGATGTAATAATAATCTTAGATGTTTTACCAGATGAAATTACTGGGTAGGTAGATGTATAGAATTCAGTAGCGTTTTCAACGAATGCAAACTCGTCAAGGTATACCAAGTTAAGGGACATACCACGAATCGAACTTGAAGACGTTGCTGCAGCAATGATTCGTGAGTTATTAGAGAAACCAATAGAGCCTTTGTTTAGTACTGTACATCCAGGTTGTAGAAAGAATGGCAGGTTTTCAAGCATCAGTGTGATACGTGATAACATTTCCCTAGCGATAGCATTCTTGTTAGCTAGGATACCTACGGTTTGCTCACCCTTGAACACTACATACCATAGAAGATATGCAACAACAGCAATCGACTTACCGCTCTGGCGACAAGCAAGAACAATGTTGAATCGATTCTGATTGAATGACTCGAACATTTCTTCCTGATATGGGTATAGCTTGAACGGGATTAAACCTTTGTCTAGGTGGATAACCTTACAGTATTTCTTTGCAAAGTACTGTGGTGAATCCAAACACTTCTTGTATTCTATCAGTTCAGCTTTGGTCCAATCATGCGCCATATCGGCACCCCTAACATTAGGGTTACCGAGATACTTAATATCTCTACTCATCCTTGAATGAACCTTCCTCGGCTTCTATCACTGCTTCATCACGCAGCATTCTTTGTAGCTCAGCCGTTGAGCCTATGAATACATTGTTGTTGGTTGTTCCTGCAGGTGGTAGACCTAGAACGGCATCGTCTTTATCGACTTCCTTCTTGGTCTTATGAAGCTTGAGTATCTTTTCACCGATCTCAGCGTTTTGTTTGATCAACTGTCCAAGAACTTCAAAAGCCCTGGGATGTTCTGATTCACGGGCAAGTTCTAACATAAGCTCGATGGCTTCGTCGCCTTGCCCAGCTAAATCAAATAGATCTTTGCGAACTCTTTCGTAGTCGGCATCTATAGTACTGTTAATATTACTCATGATATATTTCCATAATTTTACTGTATTTATACGTCAGTATCAAAGAAGTTTATTGTCTCAGTATATGGTGCTGCTGTTGTACCATCAACCGACAATGTCTCAATCTTGTGAGTGGTAGGATCAACATTCTCAGAGAAATCAACTTCGGTATGAAGAATCTGCTTAGCTTTTCCTAATCTTCTATAATAACGAATACGTGTAGAGAAACTTAATGTATAAATTATAGCTCTCCGCGTAACTAAATCACCTTCATAATCATCATTTAATGTAACACTCTCTAATATAATAGGGGTGTCGGTGGTGATATCCATTGATGGAATATCTTTTATTGTTACTGTATACTCAGGTTGGAACATAGGAAGGATCTGTTCTAACATCTGTAGACCTTCATCCTGCGTTGAAGCAAGGATGTTTAATTCAAACCCTACCTTATATACAGCAGGTGCGCCTAATTTGTTTAGCTGTAGTGTATCACCTACGATAGTCTTTGTATAATTCTTATGTTTGGATACACGTGCGTTAGCATCATATTCCATAGAAGATATTTCAAAGGACATACGAGGTAACTTAAGAGCTATCTTAGGATCACTGGTTTGTTCATTTAACCTTGCAAGTACTTTACTTCTCGGTGCATAACCAAGAGGTACTTTAATTAGTTGTAGTATCTTACCGTTACCATCTTTCTTGACAACCTCCATGTCATTAAAGATAGAGCCGAATACAGATACCATCCGTCTTGTGCTTTCGTTATAAAAATGATTCTCAAACATTATGGATCTCCAAACGGATTAGATTCTGTGAAGTCTATTACATCATCGCCAGCAAGTTCGAATTCATCATTGTCGGCAAATACATCCTTATTATAGAACGTCTTAACAGTTCCACTCTCATCTGTTACAATATTTGAAGATGTTCCAGACTCTGTACCAACCAAAGCTTGGTTAGCATCTGCATCAACAAAGAATGTCTTAAATGTACCATCACCGTTAGTGCTTTGATGTGGTGATATGATTGTCACACGATTGATTTCAGCGTCAGTTTCCCAACCAGCAACATAACCTTGTACATTGATTGGATCACCATCACTGTCATTAACACCAGTCCACTGTGTAACCTTCTCACCGAGGGTGTAATCAGTACCAGCAGACATAAGATAACTATATGATGTGGCGTTATCCCATTCAACCTGGTCAATCTCATCCCAACCAGTATCAAAGTGTTGGTCATTGTATTCAAACAATTCAGCGGTAAGGGTATACGTAGGAAGATCTTTTAACTGATAGAACGGAGACTTAGGCTCTACATATTTAATCTCGAATAACCGTTTGGTTAACGTCATATATAATAGATCACCTTCAGCAGGTTTCAGTCTAGATGCTGTACCAGTTGCAACAGCACCTACAACCTGTTCCCAACGTCGCTTAGTAACAACAAAGGTACCTTGATCTCTTATCTCTAAACCGAATTTGCCTAATAGGTTACTATCGCCACCAAATCCTTCAGTGTCTTCTAACCACATCTCTATAGGGAATGCTTGAGTGTACTGATTCCATGTTTCATTCAGCAAAGTATCTTCAGCTATTTGTTCACGTGGAAGATATACTACGTCCTGGCCAAATATTTTGATGCTCTCTATAACAAGATCCTCATAAAGGTCCTGTTCAGATTTTACCGCACCACTAAAATATACCGAAGTTGCCATCTAGTTATCCCATTAAGAAGTTGTCAGGTGTCATCCAAACTAATCTGACTTCTTCTTCTAATTCTTTAATTTCTTCTACAGCATCATCAAACATTTGACGACCATTCATTGTGATACCACCTGGAAGCTGGAACCCATCGAATTTCATCATGTTCGAACCCCATTGCTTTTTAATCAATGCAGCAAGATACTTCTTTAAGTACATGTCATTATACACATCAGTATATGTGCCAGGATCTACAATAGCCATAACCTCAATAACAATCCATGCACCTGCAGCAAGATCACCGAAGCCTTCATCCATATGAATTTGATTCTTATGACGATTAAATCGTATATGCTCTTCCGTATTCAATTGATGTTCAATCAAAGATAGATGTTGTAGCTTCTGTTCGTAGTTTTGAATCTGGCTTGACATACCACCTACCATGAATACATCGTTAAGACGCATATGATATCCAACATCAAACAATGCAGAACCACCAGTAGAGTTAATCTTTAACATTCTCATCACTGAAGTGACTTCATTACCTACAGTAATATAGCTATTAGTGATATCCGTTGATGTAAGCTCATGTTTTAGATACGTTCTAACAACCGCATCTGAGTGATACTCTTGATAAAATTGTATTGCGTCGTCTGTACGATCTTCTAATTGGTCGCCGTCCACATTGATTTCAATTACTGGAGCTCCGAGTGCTCTTAAGCAATGATCTTGCAATGTGCTTCTACTATTTGGTTTTGCCATTATCTTTCCTTATCCCGTATACACTTATTTATATGATTACTTATCACCGAAAAAGGCCTTGATTGCCTTGGCAGCAGCGACGTACCAAGAATCTATAATCACTTCAGCTGTTACTACTTCAGTTAAGAGAGGTTCTTTAACTATTTCTACTGGTTTAACAACAATTTCAGGTGCTGCCACATAATGAATTCTAAAGAACCCAGGATCAGACCCGGCTATAATATTACCACCGATATCACGACCTGTTTGATTGAGGGTGTTCAGTCTAAGTAATGTTTTTAAATCAGGGTTGGTGTGATGATTGTTTTTATATAGATCCTTTGCTCCGGTCACATCACCTGTTGACAATAGAACAAAGTTAGCATCCCTTGACTTATCTTTATGCATGTGAACAAAGGCCAAAGCTAATTGCTGGTCATATGATAATGCGTCTATTTGTTTTTTATGCGATTTCTTAGAATTCTTAAGGGTGTTTACCCATGAAGGTATTGCAATTTGTGTGCCTAGCGGTATACCATATGGTTGCCAATTTCTTGTATCTTTACGTTTATTGAATCTTTCTATATGATTGATATACATATTTACTGCAGTATCAACAGAAGCATCTGTAAATTGAACATAGCTATATGCAGTATTACCTTCAATACCAGTCTCCGCATACTTCTTCCAGTCCGATTCTATTCCAACCAACTCATCCATAAACCATATTGCATTGCCTTCAAACGCATTGTATTTGAAATTGGATATATCGGCGGTAGGATTGGCAGCCGCTGCTTGAAATCTTAATATGTCGTCGTACACTAAAGTAACGGCCTGATCTAAATAAGATCCGACCTGTTCTTTAAGATTAACTTTTTGTGAGTAATCACTTGTAGTTGACACTACATTGATTTGTGATTGTGTTGGTGCGGATATTGCCATAACAAAGAGGCCTATTAATAATTTAAAGGATGTTCCCCTATTTAGCAGCGCCAATTGCACTTACAACCGCCTTTTGTATTTTCAAAGCATCTTTATGTAATGCTTTCAATTGAGCTATAGCTTTAGTATCAACACCAATAAATTGATATTGTAACTTCCATGCTAGTGCATCAAGACCATCAACAGAGTTATTCAAACTTCTTTTCAAGTCTGCTGCATGGCTTCTAGTCATTGGCTTAGTTAAATCGGCGGAGGGTGCAACCCTAGCTTCATTAACATCATCTTTAAGATATTGCTTCATTAATGCACGGCCGAATTCAGCTTGAAGGATATCACCTATAGCTCCATTCTTATCGTTACCTTTTTGATCAGCGCCTGAATCATATCGTGCCGCTTGCTTACGCAGGTCACCAACAGACTTCTTCTTTAACTGTGCTAAACGTTTCTTAACGTCATCCACAGTTTTAGCTTCATTGAATATCTTAAAGTTTTCCATATTATAACTCTTTTATGATTGCTTTAATAATTGCTTTGCGGTTCTTACTAACAAAGTTCTTATTAAGCTTAGTACCACTGAAAAAATCATCAATGTCATTATCAATAGCATCGTACTTCTCTTCGTCATCACCACTGAAAAACTCTGATGAATCTCCCTTCATCCATTTAGAAAAAGACTTTTCAGCGTCTTTTGCAATAGACTTGACATTCGCAGCCTCGCGAACTTGTTGTAATTCTTCTGTTAATATTTTAAAGCTTTCCATATTAGTATCCGTATTTAGCCATAGGGCTTTCTTTTTTATCTTTCTTGTTCTTACCAGTAGGATTCATATCGACTGCACCTGAACTAACAACGTTTGGAGCTTCTTCACCCATGATTTTGCTATTAGCAGCTGCGAGAATTGATTCTACAGAACTGTCATATGCATGGTTAGCACCGATGTTAGCCATATCTGTCTTGGCTTGTTCCTTAGCAGATTTAATCTTAGCAGCTTCACGCTTCTCTTTCGCCATCTTCTGACGCTTCAACGCTTCTTTAAAGCCGACGCTTCTACGATCTACACTAACAGCTTCTTCAACGTCTTCCTTTTTCTTTTTCTTCTTATCCTTGTTACCGTTATGCACAGGAATAGACTTTAAGAATTTGCCTTCGCCGACGTTCTCTTTGTAGTTGCCCTCATCGTCAAAGCACTCAGGGTGAGACTTACGATATGCAGCTACTTCTTTTTCTTGCTTAGGTGTTAGTTCTTTGCCTTCAGTTAATGCCGTCAAGGTATCTTCATCTAATGATTCAGTACCTTCGTTCATCTCAATTGTTTGACCAACCTCGTCCCATAAGTCAACGATCTTCTCCATCAACTTATTCATCTTCTTAAACTCTGACTTAACACTGTCAGTACTAGAAGAAATAGACTTCTCTAAATTACTGCCAGGCTTCAATGATGCGTACAAAGTATTAATCGCTTTGTCAGTTGACATGTAACCCATTGACTTGGCATACTTCTCATCTAATGATTCAGTAGCTTCATCTAATTCGTATTCACCACTATCCCAATCTTTGCCTTCACTCTGTAGAAGCTTAGCAATCTTTGCAAGGGTTGCTTTGTCTGCCTTAGAAATAGAATTTAACTTCTTGTCATTGGCAATCTTATTAAGGGAAGCAGCATAGTCTTTAGAGCTTTCGCCAAGAGCTTTGCCTGTGGCTAAGTCATCTTCGTCAGCATTAACAGTAGTATCTGGATCTAAATTATCCGGGTCTGTGTAAGTTTCGTTCTTGTCATTCGGATCATCACTCTCCCAACCTTTATCGATAGCATCGTAAAATTTCTTTTTAGCATCCCCTTCGAGTTCGCTTGGTGAATCTACACCGAATTTCTTAAGAATTGAATTAAAGAATTTTTGATAGGCTTCTTTACCTCCCGATGCTTCCCTGATTTGGCTGAGTGATTTCATATTTAGTCCTTAGTTGTTTGGTTCTGTAAGTTTTTGTTCCAATGTCACTTGGATTCTTGTTAGTTCTATCATGATATCATTATACCGCTCGGTAGATGATACCCTGTAATCGGTGTTTATTTGAACATCCGCTGTCATACGTGTCTGAGTATTGGTTATTTCTGATGCCCACCAAACTGCTGTCATTGATTGTGCAAAAAGAGCAAAGAACAGAGCGACCCCACCATTTCTGATCCAGCTGGGTAACCTTGATGATCTATGTCTCCAGGATTCCAATTCGGCCTCTTGTCTAGTTAACGACGTCTGCATTCTCTCAATTCGCAATTCAATATCATGAAATTGTGTGTTGTCCATATATCTCCAAGATATTTAAAACGTTGTATTTACATATATTTATACATCACCAATTCTCTAGGTGTTTGATGTACTCTGTCATGCTGTGGTCTGAGAAGTTATCGATCTTTCCTTGTAGTATTCCACCCCACATTCCTTTAGAACGATCAACCAATCTGTTCCAACGACGTGGCTTACCACTGTCATCTATAGATCCATCATGTCTAATATACATGTTGTGGCCATGGTGTGTGTATCCCATAAGTTGTAATGGTACACGCGTGACGATATCATTGTTGTTCTGCCATCTTACATGGTCTAACTCTAATGACTTAACATATCTATGCCAACCAACTCTAGGTGAACCGTAGGTATATAATTGAACAGGTGTTGGGTAATCAGCATCACACTGGCATCTTGCAGCAATGATAGTTGCCATTGCAGCACCTAAACTATGTCCACAGAACCATAAGTTCTTTACAACATTCTTTACATCTTTAGAAATCATTGGCCAAAGTTCATCAACCTCTGTCTTAAATCCACGATGTACACGTGAAACTGTCTCAGCCTTTACGGGGAATGCTTTTAAATCAGCCTTAAGATCATTAAACTCTGAAGGTTGTGTACCCCTACAAGCTATAACAACGTCAGTAGGAGATTCAAATCGATACGCTTGAGCTCCACCGTTGTCATAAAATTTTACTTTAGTGAAGCCGTGCTTCTTAACGAGTTTTCTAACATCAGCCTTTTCACCGTACGCATCAGATGCAAGCTTGGCGAATAACACAGAACGTTGTTTAACGTTCATTAATAATATGCTCATTACATTGCCTCCCAATCTTTATAGGTTTTATATACACCCCATGCCAATGCCACAACAGCAAACCCTTTAATGAATGACGTTGCAAATATGGCGACTAAGGCCATTCCGATTAATCCTAAATTACTTCCCATTATACTTTCCCCTCTAAATCAATTAAGCGTGCTTCCAAATCATCTAACTTAGCAGCGATTTTTGGATGTACTTTCTTCCATGCATCTGGATCTTGCTTTAACCAGGTCCATCCAAATTTGTTAACGAGATGATCTAATAGTGCATCGAACCTACCATATCCCCATAACCCTATACGTGTATCTTTAATATAGAATAAAGCAGCGGCACCTAAACAGGCTCCAGCAATACTTGTATAAATCCATAGTGTATCTTCAAACATCTTTCATCTCCATTTAATAAATTATTTTAGCTAATAGCTCTTCTTCAGTTTCAACATTATCTGGGTCAAACAAACAACAATCTACTGGACAAACTTCTGCACATTGAGGCACGTCAAAATGACCTACACACTCTGTACATTTATTAGGATCTATCTCATAGATCTCTATGCCCACATAAATTGCTTCATTGGGACACTCGGGTAAACATACATCACAGTTGATGCATTCGTCGGTAATAAATAAACTCATACTTAATTCTGTGTTAAACTAATAGCACAACCACCAGCTGTTTGGCAATCTTGCGTTAATGTATATGTCTGATCTGTACTTCCGTATTGTATCAAATTTAAATCTGTATGATAACTTCCAGTTAAATCTATTGTTGCTGAATGAGCACCATCATCTTTTTGCACTATACTTTGTTCTCCACCATCTGTTCTTATCGTCATCATTGCGTATTTATTTCCATTACCCTTTTGTTTAATAAAAACATCATTGTTCTCACCACCATATGTATAGATATTTATAAAGTGGTCTGCATTACCTGTACCTGTCTCTTGACTAATCTTTATATCATTGCCACCACTATGTAAATCTAAATTTACTGTATGTCCACCATATTCAGCGGTACTTGATGCCGAGCATGTAGTATCTGCAGCATCAGTAAATGATTTTCCCTGACACACATGCACATTATTATTACTGCTTGAT
>Ga0308025_1000565_pt1 | contig 18862 bp, 15 predicted proteins | sample Neamet422_FD_201298 | JGI IMG/M metagenome (GOLD analysis project Ga0308025, IMG submission 201298) | Marine microbial communities from water near the shore, Antarctic Ocean - #422 | ecosystem: Environmental > Aquatic > Marine > Unclassified | place: Southern Ocean | collected 2014-10-03
AAGAGAAAGAGCTTCAGTAGATGTGATGACACGTTTTTTGTCAATTTCGATAAATGGGAGGGAACCAGGTTTAGAGCCGGTTGCAATGATGATGTTTTTCGCACCTAGATGGTACACATCACCTTTAGAAGGAGTTACAGAAACGGTGTGAGCATCAACGAAAGCTCCTAGGCCATGGTGAACGTCGATGTTGTTCTTTTTCATCAGGAAGTCAATGCCGGCTGTCGTATCACTGACAACTTCATTTTTACGACTTACCATTTGGGGGAAATCAAGAGATAGCGTACCGACTCCGATTCCATGCGCAGAGAATTGCTCTTTAGCTTGGTGATAATGTTCAGAGCTGTCAAGTAGAGCTTTCGAGGGAATACACCCTACGTTGAGGCAGGTTCCACCTAAGGTTGAGTACTTCTCAATAATAGCAGTTTTATTACCAAGTTGTGCAGATCGGATAGCTGCTACGTAGCCTCCAGGACCACTTCCGATAACGATTGCGTCGTACGATTCCATAACAGTTGCAAAATTAGATGCAATTAGGTGCCAAAGGTAGCCAACTCTTGCCCGCTCTGTCGTTTCTTTGTAGGGCATATGTGGTCAAAAATAGCTTCAATTTTATTGCGCTACCGTTTTGCGGTGCTTATCGCACTTGGTGGTATGACGGTTTTTATGGCGACTTACATCCCGAAACTTAGACTTGTTTATGAGTTTGGAGGGTTGTTGCCTGATGATGATTCGACTTATATCGACCACGTTAGGTTTCTTGAGCATTTCGGGGCGGATGGAAATTTACTCGTTCTCGGAATCGATAACAAGAAGATTTATGATGCAGAAGGATTTCAGGATTGGTATGAGCTGGCTGAAAAAATCCGTGATGTGAGAGTTGTAGTTGACGGAGTGCAGACTCAAATTATTGACTCTGTTTTCAGTGTTAATCAAGCTTTCACAGTTGAAAAGGACACGTCTGATGCGACTTTTAAAGTTGTGCCTTTGGCAACTGATTTAACTAGAGGAGGCCCCGCTTTAAGCCAAGAAAGAACAGATGAAATCTACTCTAACCTGAGGGATTTACCATTCTATGATGGTTTGCTTTTCTCTGACAAGTCTGACGCGACCCTGATGATGGTCTTCATAGACCCAGAGCTTTTTAATTCTGAAGACAGAGGAACGGTGGTGGAGGATATTACAGCCCTTTCAGATCAATGGAGCGAGCAAACGGGGATGCATGTCTACATAAGTGGACTTCCTTTCGTTAGAATCCAAATGACGAATAAAATCAAAGGCGAGATAGGTTTGTTTATCGGCGCTGCGCTTTTCGTAACGTTCTTACTCTTACTTCTCTTCTTTAGAAACTTTGTCACGGCATTGGTTTGTTTGAGTGTTGTCGCGATAGGTGTTGTTTGGTCTACTGCATCAATCGCATTTTTCGACTTCCCCATCACACTTCTCATGTCCCTTATCCCTCCTTTAATTATCGTTATAGGAGTGCCCAATTGTATCTATCTGCTGAACAAGTATCACTCAGAATACAAGAAGCACGGGAACAAAGCAATGGCTTTGCAAAGGATGATTACAAAGGTGGGAAATGCGACACTGCTAACGAACATTACGACTGCGTTGGGTTTTGCGACTTTCATGTTCACTGAGAGTGATGTATTGAAAGATTTCGGAACTATTGCGGCTCTTAATATTATAGCGGTCTTCCTGATTTCTATCACTCTGATCCCCACTCTTCTTACTCTCCTCCCTCCTCCGGCTGAACGCCAAACTTCTCACCTAGATCGCAAGTGGGTTTTCAACATTGTACAGATATTTACACACCTCATTCAAGTGAGAAGACGGTTTGTGTATCTCGTTACCGTTTTTGTTTTAGGACTCTCTGCTTTTGGAATGATGCAGATGCAGACGACGGGAAATATCGTCGATGACCTCCCGGACAATGATAGAGTTAAGACTGATTTGGCTTGGATAGAGGATAATTTCCATGGGGTAATGCCATTTGAGATGCTTATTGATTCTGGGGAAGATGGCGATGCATTGTCACTTGAGAACCTTAAGAAGATAGAACGTATGCAGAACTTACTAGCGGAATATCCGGAGTTCAGCAGAAGTATGTCAGCGGTTGATGCAACGAAATTTGCGATGCAGGCTTTAAATAACGGCAAGAAATCAGGTTACCGCCTCCCGATTTCTAGCAGAGAGAAGATGAAGCTTCGCTCATACACTCGTAGAACTGAAAAGAAAGCACAGGGCAGTCAAAACGCATCCAGTGTTTTAAGAAATTTTCTCGATTCCTCGAAAACTATAACTCGTATTTCTGCTCAAATTGCCGATATCGGCACACTGGAGATGGACGCCTTAATGAACGATTTGCGTCCCCGCATAGACTCCATATTCCCCAAAGCTAGCTACGACGTGACTTTGACTGGAACGAGTATTGTATTGTTAGAGGGGACGCACTATCTCGTAAAAAATCTTGTGATTAGTATTTCCCTTGCTATCATCCTGATAGCCATTTTAATGGCCGTCCTATTCACTTCTGTACGAATGGTGTTTATCGCGCTGATTCCTAACATCATGCCCCTGCTTTTTACTGCTGGAGTAATGGGCTGGACGGGTATTCCGATAAAACCATCTACCATCCTCGTGTTCTCTATCGCCTTCGGTATTTCTGTGGATGATACCATTCACTTCCTTGCGAAATACAGGCAAGAACTCACTCGCTTAAACTGGAATATCAAGAGAGCAGTCATTCTCGCAGTTGAAGAAACAGGAGTGAGCATGATGTACACTTCTGTAGTTCTCTTTAGTGGGTTCATGATGTTCTCTATGTCTGAGTTCGATGGTACTCGCTCCTTAGGAATCCTTGTAAGTGTAACGCTTTTTGTAGCTATGTTCGCTAATCTCCTCCTTCTCCCGTCTTTGCTACTTAGTTTCGAGAAATTCATTACTACGAAATCTTTCAAAGAGCCTATGATGGAGTTAATTGACGAGGAGGATGATATCGAACTTGAGAAATTAAAGGTGAAATTGGGAATCACACCAGGTAAAGGTGAGGAGTCGCACGAAGATTTAGTAAACCGCCGTAAATTAGACTCATGAAAGGGATAATTTTAGCTGGAGGGAGCGGCACTCGACTTTGGCCACTTACGAAAGCAGTGAGTAAACAGCTCATGCCTGTCTTCGATAAACCCATGATTTACTACCCTATTTCGACCCTGATGTTGGCCGGAATTAGAGAGATTTTAATCATTACGACTCCTGAAGATTCTGATGCTTTTAAAAAACTATTGGATGATGGGTCTCAGCTGGGATGCACTTTCGAGTATGCTGTGCAGGAGGTCCCTAACGGGCTCGCTCAGGCATTTGTGATCGGTGAGGAATTTATAGGGGATAGCAATGTAGCTCTGGTTTTGGGAGACAATATTTTCCATGGGGATCATTTTGGACGCCAAATGCGCTCCAACATCTCCACCGATGGCGCACTCATTTACGCTTACTATGTTCGTGACCCAGAGAGGTATGGAGTGGTAGATTTCGATGGGGAAGGCAATGCTATAAGCTTGGAGGAGAAGCCCACGAATCCCAAGTCCAACTTCGCGATTCCAGGCCTGTATTTCTACGACAATGATGTTGTAGAGATTGCGAAAAAACTCAAGCCAAGCGCTCGTGGTGAGTATGAGATTACGGATGTAAACAAAGCTTATTTAGAACGAGGTAAACTCAAGGTCAGTAAACTCAATAGAAATATGGCCTGGTTAGATACAGGAACACACGAAAGTCTTCACGCCGCATCGCAATACGTCCAGGTAGTGGAACAAAGGCAAGGTCTTAAAATCGGCAGCATCGAAGAAATTGCGTGGAGAATGGGCTATATAAGTGATGCTCAATTGAAGGACCTGGCTGAGCCACTACGCAAAAGCGGATACGGTGATTACTTGCTTGCTCAAATAGCAAAAAAGTCCAGATAAAAGAAGGAGGAAAAGGATGTCAACATTAACTCTTTACGAAAAATTTAGTGCTGGACTCAAAACGTTTCTATCCGTATTTCCATCTGACGGACTTTACGCACCGATTCACTATCTGTTAGATATTCACGGGAAACGGATCAGACCACTTTTAGCGCTTTCTGTTTGTGAAGCCGAAGGCTCTTCGATCGAAAAAGCGATGCCAGCTGCTATCGCTGTGGAGTTGTTTCACAACTTCACGCTTATGCACGACGATATTATGGACAAAGCGCCGCTCAGGAGAGGGCAATTGACGGTACACAAAGTTTATGGTGAAGACGCAGCTATTTTGAGTGGAGACGCGATGTTTACTCTGGCGAGCATTTCACTTCAAGATGTCGACGCAAGCGCTCTTCTCGAAATTTTAAAGATCTACAATAGAACTTCTCGCGAAGTCTGTGAAGGGCAGCAATTGGATATGGAGTATGAGAAGATGAACGATGTGACCATAGAGCATTACCTTGAAATGATTCGTCTTAAGACCTCTGTTTTACTTGCTTGTTCATGTGCAATGGGGGCTATTTCTGCTGGTGCTTCTAAGGAACGAGTTGAACTTTGGTATAAGTTTGGAGAACAAACGGGCCTTGCATTCCAAATCAAAGATGATCTTCTTGATACTTTCGGCGATTCAGAAATCACGGGAAAAAAAGTTGGGGGAGATATACTTTCCGAAAAGAAGACTTTTATTTGGCTTTATACAAAAGCGAAGGGAATGTTGCCTGAAAATCTCTCAAGTTGTTTAGAAAGTGCAGATAAAATAGCACTCGTAAGCTCGGCGATGATCTCTTCAGGGGCTGACATTGAGGCTCATAAAACAATGATGGTGTATACAGGCAATGCGCGTGCCGCACTGACTCAGCTCGACCTTAGTTCTGACCATCTTAAAACGTTCGAGAATCTACTTAGTTCCGTTACTGAACGCTCGTCCTGAATCTATCAATCTGCTGGACGTATCAAACAAGTGATATTCAGTGTAATGGAATAAATTTGTTATAGAAAATGTATAAGATTCACCAATTAACATTTAGTGAGATTAGCCTAGCCTCAATTGTTTAAGCGGTTGTAACTTCGCCCTGGCATTTTTAACTAATTCATTAGCGTGGATCCACTATCGTTTTTAAACAACGTTGACCCCAAACAATTGGACGTATTATACGCCCAGTATCTCAACAAACCTGATTCTGTTGACCGCTCTTGGCGACTTTTTTTTGCAGGCTTTGATTTAGCAAATTCTCATTTCGGTGATGATGCGGCTTCTCCTCAAACGCTCAAGGAGTTTAAGGTTATCGACCTCATCCACGGATATAGAACCCGTGGTCACCTGTTTACTTTAACCAATCCTGTTCGCACGCGTCGCAGCTATTCTCCTGACCTTTCTTTGGAAAATTATGGGTTAAACAACTCCGATCTAGAAATCGTTTTCCAGGCCGGAAATGAAATAGGTTTGGGACCTGTTTCGCTTAAAGAAATTATTGCCCATCTAGAAGAAACCTATTGTAATAGCATAAGTATCGAGTATATGTATATCCGAGAGCCAAAGCGGGTTCAGTGGATACGTAAAAATATTGAGCTCGATAAACGCATGAAGTTTGATGCTGGAGAACGTTTGCAGATTCTCAAAAAAATCAGCCAAGCCACTCTCTTTGAGGAGTTTCTTCAGAAAAAATTTGTAGGCCAAAAGCGTTTCTCACTTGAAGGTGGGGAGTCCCTGATCCCGGCCTTAGATGCTCTCATTGAGCATGGAACTAAGAACGGGGTGAAAGAGGTCGTAATTGGGATGGCGCATAGAGGGCGGTTAAGTACACTTGCTCATATATTGGGTAAATCGTATTTAGATATTTTTAGTGAATTTCAGGGCAAAGATTTTGAGGGAGATGACGATTTAGAAGGCGATGTGAAGTATCACTTAGGTCACTCATACACTCGAACAACGGATTCAGATAAAGAAGTCACCATTACTCTTGCTCCTAATCCATCTCATCTCGAAGCTGTAGATCCTGTGGTACTTGGTATTTCTCGTGCGAGAATCGACGAACGAGGGGGAGATGAAACGGCAGTACTCCCCATTTTAATTCATGGAGATGCTGCTATTGCTGGACAAGGAGTTGTTTACGAAGTAGCCCAAATGGCTGGACTCGATGGTTACAGAACCGGCGGGACTATTCACATCGTTGTAAACAACCAAATCGGGTTTACCACGAACTATCTAGACGCACGTACGTCTACGTACTGCACGGATATAGGGAAAGTCACTCAAAGTTTAATTTTCCACGTAAATGCGGACGACCCTGAGGCGGTTGTGCAAGTAATGAGAATCGCGCTTAAGTATAGACAGGCCTTCCATCGAGACGTTTTCATTGATTTATTAGGCTATAGAAAGTATGGACACAACGAAGGAGATGAGCCTAAGTTCACTCAACCGAAGCTCTATAAAGCTATCGCCGAACACAGCTCTCCCTACGAAATTTACCTAAAGCAGCTAATATCAAATGGCAATTTGACGGCTGAAGAAGGAGTAAGTTTAAGGTTGGCTCAAATAGAGTTAATGGAAGATGGTCTCACCAGATCAAAACAAAAAGAGACAAATTCAGTTGAGAATTTCTTATCTGATATTTGGAAAGATTATCGCACGGCTACTCACAAAGAACTCACAACCTCTCCAGACACAACATATCCTGCGAAGAAGATTGTCGAGATAGGGGTTTCAATAAGCACACTTCCTGAAGGCAAGAAATTCTTTAGGAAAGTGGCGAAACTCCTCAAGGATAGACGTAAAATGCTCGATTCAGACACACTGGATTGGGGTATGGCAGAAATTTTAGCTTACGGAACCCTTCTCGTAGAAGGCCATCCAGTTAGAATTAGCGGACAAGATGTAGAGAGAGGAACCTTCTCACATCGGCACGCTGTCCTAAAGACCGATGACAATGAGGAGGAAATTATTCCTCTCAACAATCTAAAGAAGGGTCAAGCTGAATTAAGTATCTACAACTCGTTGCTGTCAGAATATGCCGTGGCTGGTTTTGATTTCGGTTACGCGTTTGCTCGCCCCAATGGGCTTACAATTTGGGAAGCTCAATTTGGAGATTTTAACAACGGAGCGCAAATTATTTGGGATCAGTTCTTAAGCGCTACGGAAGACAAGTGGCGAACTATGAATGGTCTTACTCTGCTTTTACCTCATGGGTACGAGGGGATGGGTTCAGAACACAGCTCAGGCCGCCTTGAAAGATTCCTCACACTTGGATCTGGTGAAAACATTATTGTCGCAAATTGCACAACTCCTGCCCAAATGTTTCACCTCTTACGTCGACAGGTGTTACGTCCTTTCCGAAAACCTCTAGTGGCATTTACCCCGAAGAAATTACTCCGCTACCCGAAAGCTATTTCGACTGTAAGTGATCTCGCCAATGGTAAGTTTAACGAGGTGATTGATGACCCCCGCATGGAAAAAGCACCCGCTGCTAAGAAAGTCGATACGGTAATGCTATGCTCAGGTAAAATCTATTACGATGTGCTAGAGAAATTTGAGGTGCTAGACTCTAAAGTCACGGACAACATCGCTTTAGTTCGTATAGAACAACTCCACCCCTTTCCAGAAAGCGCTATTGATAAGATCGTCATGCGATATGGAAAGAAATCAAAAGTTGTTTGGCTTCAAGAAGAACCAAGAAACATGGGCGCTTGGCCGTTTATATCGATGCATTATAAAGGAGAATTAGAAAAGGCAATTACCAGACCTGCTAGTGGCACGACTGCTTCTGGATCACCTCTTATCTACGCACGCAGACACGACGCTATCATTGATGCCGTTCTTGAATACGCTCACTAAAAATATTGAATGATGCCAATACTTGAAATGAAAGTCCCCAGCCCAGGAGAGAGCATATCTGAAGTAGAAATTGCTGCTTGGCTTGTAAGTGATGGAGACTACGTCGAAAAGGACCAAGCCATTGCTGAAGTAGATTCGGATAAGGCTACGTTAGAGTTGCCAGCTGAAATGGCTGGAATTATTTCTATTAAAGTAGAAGAAGGAGATGTCGTTCCTGTTGGTGACGTTTGCTGTCTCATAGATACTGACGCTGAAAGACCAGCTGATTCTCCTACTCCAGTAGCTGCACCATCAGCACCAGTTGCATCACCACCACCTACTCCCGCCCCTGTTTCTAAGTCTGCACCAACTCCAGAACCTCTAGCTAGACCTACTGCTCAAACTTCTACAGGGAGCTATGCTGAAGGTCACATGTCTCCAGCAGCACGGAAAATGATGGCCGATAAGGGGATTTCAACTGGCTCACTTTCGGGATCAGGAAGAGATGGGCGAGTTCTGAAACAGGATGTCTTATCAGCACTAGCAGCTGGATTTGACCCCAACGCCGCTTTAGCAAAATCGGGATGGACAGGTTCTCGCGAAACACGTACAGAACGCATGTCTATGTTGCGTAGAAAAGTAGCTGAAAGACTTGTAGGCGTTAAGAACGATACGGCGATGCTTACTACTTTTAACGAGGTGGATATGAAGCCCATAATGGATCTTCGAAAGAAGTACAAGAATAAGTTTAAGGAAGAAAAAGGAGTTGGGTTAGGTTTCATGGGTTTCTTCACAAAAGCCGTTACTATAGCTCTGGCTAAATTTCCAGGTGTGAATGCTATGATAGACGGGAAGGACGCAATTTTCCACGAATACGCAGATATTTGCATTGCTGTGAGCTCTCCCAAAGGTCTTATGGTTCCTGTGGTTCGCAATGCAGAAGTAATGTCCCTAGCGGAAATAGAAGGAGAGATCAAACGACTTGCTATCCGTGCCAGAGATGGACAGCTTACAGTAGATGAGATGCAAGGTGGAACATTCACCATCACGAACGGTGGAGTTTTCGGCTCAATGCTTTCGACCCCTATCATCAACCCACCTCAAAGTGCAATCCTCGGAATGCACAATATTGTGGAGCGACCAGTCGCTGTAGATGGCAAGGTTGAAATCCGTCCTATCATGTATGTAGCTCTCAGTTATGACCACAGAATAGTCGACGGCAAGGAAAGCGTAAGCTTCCTCTACTTGGTAAAGCAACTCCTCGAAAAGCCTGAGCTTATGCTCTTCGGTGGCAAGGAGCCTAATGAAGTTCTTTTGGGGCTATAAATTGTTTAGTTGTTAATATCTAGCCAAAGAGGAATCAATCTCCTCCTGCCAACCTAAGATCCCCCCAGTTAAATTCACAAGGTTCGTGTAGCCATGAGTGTCTTCGAGTTCACGTATAGCACTTGCGCTTCTTGCACCTGATCTACACTGAACAACGACTGGGATATCCTTAGGAATCCTATCCGTGCTTTCAAGAACAGTTGCAAGTGGAATTAACTCACCTCCGATTTCTGCGATACCGTACTCGTAGGGTTCGCGAACATCGATAAGGAGGTGGTTAACGCCTTCTTTTCGCCATTTATCTAATTCACTTACACTAATCTTCGCAACCTCTCTAGGTTGCTCAGATATTCCTTCTATCCCACAGAATTGCTCGTAATTGATAAGCTCAGTTTGGGTAGGATTTTCACCATTAAGTGGGTTGTTTTTATTCTTCCGGACTTTTAGGGTTCGTGTTGTGAATCCAGTTGCATCGAATAAAAAGAGCCTTCCACTTAGTGTATCACCGATACCTGAAATCACTTTGAGAACTTCTAAAGCTTGAAGAGACCCTAAGATTCCAGGAAGCACTCCGATAACTCCCCCTTCAGCACAACTAGGCACTAGCCCCGGTGGAGGTGGAGAAGGGAATAGATCTCTATAATTAGGGCCACGTGTGCCATCAGGCATGAGCTCATTAAAGACGGAAGCTTGGCCTTCAAACCTGAATATACTCGCGTAGACATTTACCTTATCTTCAAGGACACAGGCATCGTTCACCAAGTAGCGGGTAGGGAAGTTGTCCGTTCCGTCTGCGACTACATCGTACTGTTTGACAAGCTTTCGTGCATTCTCAACTGTGAACATAGTATCGTGGACCTCGATTGAAATATGTGGATTTAATGACGCGAGTCGCTTACTTGCCGCCACAGCTTTTGAGACTCCCACGTCTTGAATGCCAAAAAGTACTTGCCTTTGTAAGTTAGAAACGTCTACCGTGTCAAAATCTACAATGCCTATACGTCCTACACCTGCTGCCGCTAAGTATAACAGTAATGGACTTCCAAGCCCACCTGAACCTATGACAAGTACGCTGGAAGCTTTGAGTTTTTTTTGTCCTTCAATATTAAACTCTGGAATAATCAGGTGACGACTATATCTCTCTAACTCTTCTTTTGAAAATGTAATGTTGTGATGCGACATGTTTAATTTATTTTGATCCTCCTGCGATAGCGGGGATTATAATCACTTCGTCTCGATCGTTAATCTTCGTGTTGACACCATCTAGTTCGTTGATGTCCTCGTCGCCGACATAAACACGAATGAAACTTCTCAGTTCACCAGCATCATCAAACAGATGCTTTTTAATTCCTTCGTTAGCAGTAGAAAGAGCATTTAAAAGCTCGTTTACGTTTGAAGCAGATGCCTCAAATACGGCATTGCCATTTGTGAATTTCCGGAGTGGTGTGGGTATTATTAAAGTAGCCATATTTATGTTATTTGGTGTTTATTATACGTTTTATAGCGATTTTCATGACTTTTATGGTCATTATTTACACTTTTTGTTCATTTCCATGTTTCAGGAATTCTTCTTCAAATTCTCTTGATTCGTTCAATTGCCAAGACCTCACGTGATGTACCCCAGTTGCTTCTACGCTCACGATGATGTAACTAAACCAAGGCATGGCTACTTCAAGATCGTGCTTGCTCGGAATTGCTGGGTGTAAGGGATGGCTGTGATAGATACCTAGGAGAGACAGCCCTTCCTTTGTGGCAAATCTCTCGGCTCCGAGATAGTCTTTTCCTGAGATTTCGAACCGGCGTCTTCTGTCACCCTCTTTAACATTTACAATACGCTTCGCATGCGTGATCCACCTCACACCATCTTTCTCTTCGCCATAGAAGAATCCACAGCATTCGTTAGGAAACGCATCTTCTGCATGTGCTTTCATCTCAACCATAGATTCCTCATTCACATTGAGGTTTAAAAATGGATTGCTCATCTCAGTACTGTATTGATCACTTCACTGTATTTCGTCGCGTCGTCTGCAAGGACTGTAACGATTACTCCTTCCTCAAGCTCCTCGGCCAGTTTGACTGCTCCTGCTAGATTAGCAGCTCCTGAAGGGCTTAAAATAAGTCCCTCTTCTCGGGCAGCTCGTCGCATCATTGCATAGCTTTCTTCTGTGCTTACGAATCTCATTTCGTCTGGCACACCGGCATCATATATTTCTGGTACCCGAGCTGTTTCAAGGTGCTTCCATCCTTCCAATCCGTGTAATGCTGTTTCGGGTTGAAGCGCCACGAGCCTCACTTCTGGATTTAATTCCTTCAATCTGCGGCCCGTCCCCATAAACGTCCCTGTGGTACCTAGGCCAGCAATGAAATGTGTTATTCTTCCCGCCGTTTCATGCCAAACTTCCAACCCCGTTCCATAGTAATGCGCTTTCCAATTTGCCTCATTGCCGTATTGGTCTACGTAGCAAAATTTCTCAGGCGATTTCATCGCTAATTCACGGGCTTCTGCCTGGGCTCCGTCCGTGCCTTCTAAAGGACTGGTCAACCTGAGATCAACCCCAAGAGCTTTGAGTATATGTTTTCTTTCCTTTGACGCATTTTCGGGTAGAAAAAGAGTCACTGGTATGCCTGCTGCGGCAGAAAAAATAGCGTACGCTATTCCGGTATTTCCAGAAGTTGCGTCCAGGAGACTCCTTCCACTTAAAGCTCCAGAAACGACAGCGTCATGGATGATATTAAATGCCGGTCGAGCCTTAACGGACCCTCCGAACTGTTGCCACTCAAGCTTTACGTGAATTTCTACACCAGGCTTGGGAGAAAGTTTTGCCAAATGATGCATTGGGCTATTGCCGATATGCCATCTTAATTCTTCGAGAGCTTGTAGCATAGGATTAATTGTTGGAACAGTCATATTATTTTGCATAAAAAAAGCCCCTGATGTTATCAGAGGCTTTAAAAGATTACGATTCTATTTTAGATCTATCACGTATTCATATTAGGCTGCCTCCTTTAAGTGGACAACAACAACAATATGTATTTAGTGTGAATAGCATTGTAACAAATATGGTGAATAAAATCGGTTAACACCAACGAATTGAAAAAAAATGTCGATAAAACATAAAAATACATCGTTAAAAGATCACCTCAGCACACTTAACCTCTCCCCATCTAGTCTAATTAAAACAGTTATTAGAAATGTAAAGCCTATAAGTGAGGAGCCTCCATAACTAAAAAAGGGAAGGGGTATTCCTATTACAGGAGCCAATCCAAGCACCATCCCAACATTTACCAAGAGGTGCATAAACAGAATGCTAGCTACTCCATAGGCGTATATGCGCGTAAACTTGGAGCGTTGGCGTTCTGCAATGATTAAGATTCTAAGTAATAGAAAAGTGAATAAAAAAATCACAAAGGCGCTTCCTAAAAACCCCCATTCTTCCCCAACTGTACAGAAGATAAAGTCTGTTTCTTGCTCAGGGACGAAACTATAGGCAGTCATCGGTCCATGCATCCATCCCTTACCAGTTAGCCCTCCACTGCCTATAGCTGCTTTAGCATGACGTATGTTATAATCCGCATCGGGGTTGTTTACATCTATTCCGAAAAGAACATGTATGCGCTCCTTTTGGTGTTGCGGAAGCATCTTTTCCATTCCTGTATGAAGACCAACAGACATTAAAAGGCCAGCAAATAAACTGATGATACTCCAGACAGCAACCTGCTTCCTTTTCCGAGGCAGTGAGAGTTCCTTTAATAAGTAAATGACTAACGCCCCTATGACTATCCACAAAATCCAAAACAGACCTATACCTGACCCCACCCCGAAATAGGGGTAGTGGAACGACGTGACACCGATTAGAATAGTTGCAATGGAGAGTAACAGACTAGTAAACCCTACAATTAAGACATTTCCACTCAAGCCTTCTCGATAAAGAACGAAGATAAACCCAGCAAAAACGAGTACGGTGCCTGCATCAGGTTGTAGCAGAATAAGTCCAGCTGGTATTGCAATGAGTAACAATGAAATGAGGCGGACTTTTATACTTCTCCATTTAGTGGCATCTCTAGAAAGATACCAAGCGAGTATTAAAGCAGTGGTAGGTTTAGCAAATTCACTGGGTTGTAAACTGAGCCCTCCAAAGTCGAACCAAGACCGAGCTCCCCCAATTTTCTTTCCTATCATTAATACTGCGATGAGTAATAAAAGGGTGAGGATATATTGGATGACAGATGTTCGAATAAAGAACTCACTCTCAATATTTATTATAAAAAAACCCAACACGAAACATATCGTAATCCACATAAGTTGTTTCCCGCCCTTTCCGCTCCAGTCTAACCAATCGAGAAGCTCGATATTAGAAGTTGCACTTAGGATATTAATCCACCCGAAGAGCATAAGGACTGCCACAAGAGCAATGGTTATCCAATCAATGTTGCGTCTTATAGATGATTCTCGACGTGTCATGGTTGGAATTCGATTATTCGATTCTCTCTGGCAGTGTATTTTACAGAATCAGTTAAATATTTTTCAATTAGTAATCCTGCAATCGGAGCAGCCCAAGATCCACCTGCTCCAGCATGCTCAACATATACACTAAGCGCAATTTGAGGGTTGTCTCTCGGCGCAAAAGCCATAAATACACTGTGATCCTCAAGATCACCATTCTGTACGGTCCCTGTTTTACCACAAATGGTAATGCCATCCACTTTCGCCCTTGAAGCTGTTCCGTGCACATCTTCTATCACATTTTGCATGGCATCAATAACTGATTCAAAGTATTTCACGTCAACACTCATTTCATGCATTGAATCGAGCCCCAAAGGCTTCCCCCTTCCTCCAACATCTCTTATGGGATGAGGTTCTCTAAAATATCCGCGATTTGCAATAATGGCTGCGAGATTTGCCATTTGTAAGGGCGTTGTAAGCAACTCACCTTCTCCAATAGCTATTGAATAGATTGTCCTAAACCCCCAATGATTTTTTCCGTAAATATTGTCATAATAAGGGGAATTGGGAATTGATCCCGCTCTTGTGCCGGGGATGTGCCCTCCAAGTTTTGTTCCAAATCCAAATTCTTTTATCCTCTTGTTCCAGTTTTCTAAACCAATAGACGCGTCAACTAAGGGGTTTTTATCTCGCCCTCTTTGCACCACCCTTCTCATTACTTCATAAAAATAAGGATTACAAGAGTGCGTAATAGCTTGAGTGAAATTATCTGCTGAGTGTGGACCGTGACATCCGATGATCGATCTGTCACAATGAATAATTGTATTTGTAGAGATTACCCCTTCATCTAAAGCAACTAAACCTTGCACCATTTTGAAAATTGAACCAGGACGGTAGGTTCCTCTTAAAGCCCTATTGTAAAGAGGTTTCCAGTTGTGCTTTCTTAGGCTGTCATACACCAGCCCGCGTCTTTTTCCTGTTAAACTATTCGCATCGTAAAATGGTGAAGAAACAAGAGCAAGAACCTCACCTGTCTCAGGCTCTATAGCGACAACGCTGCCCCTTTTACCATTCAATAATTTTTCTGCGTACGCTTGCAAGGCAACATCAATAGTTAGGGTGATGTCTTTGCCTGGTTGAGGCATTGTGTCCAGTTCGTCTAATGTGTTGCGCACATTGTTTCTGACATCTACGATGTGATATCTTGCACCAGGCTCACCTCTCAAAGGCTTTTCATACTTTGCTTCTAAACCGGATTTACCCTTGTAATCGCCCAGGTGATAAAATTGATCGTTTTGTAAATCATCACGATCAACCTCCCTATACTCTCCAATTAAATGGCCAGCAACCCCTGCTATGTTCGACCTAATAGATTGTGTCTTATACTTAATCTCAGGGTACTCCATAAGCAGTTTCGAGATTCGTGCAAACTCTATTGCTGTGAGTTGTTTTTCGATCACAGAGGGAACATATCGCGAATATGCAGCGGCTTTATCAAGCCTTTTTACAAGTTCAGAAAGATTCAATCCTAACAAGTTAGCGAGCTTTAATGTGTCTAGATTTTTAGATCTTCTGGGAGTAAAAAGCAAATCGTAACTCGCGACATTTGCCACTAACAGTTTTCCATTCCGATCTAAGAATTGTCCCCTCATCGGGGCAAGCGTTTCACGCTCCTCAGTTAGCCGACCTGCATAGTTAGACCAGTCAGAGCTAACAAGTTGAATGTGAGCTAATCGAGAAATAAAAATCGTGGAAATGACAACAATAAGCCCTCCGATTACAAAACTTCTATTTTTCAAATGCTGATTAGACATTACCAGTGGTAGGTGCTCGTTGTGTTTGTACTACTCTTAGGTTTAGGCCCAAACAACCCTTGAACAATAGCGAATAGGATCACATTCAATATTGTTGAAGTAATTCCCTTTCCTATTGCGTTTGGCAGCAAAGACCATTTCCATCCTTCGATTGCAAATAAACTGAACATATATGTGAAGGATATAAGAGAACTTAAAACCAAGAATCTACCCCAGCCATCGTGTAGGACACTGATTGAATGTTCTTTAGTAAACCCCTCTCTGGGAGCAATAAAAGTTGTCAGCCAAGGCGCCATAAAACAGGTGAATACACCTGCAGCCATATGAAGTCCTCCAGTGAGCAACACCACGTCTATGAGGGCTCCAACAACAGCTCCTATAAGAATATAGCTTGTTTTTGAAAGTTCGGAAGGAAGCAGAATTAATCCATAAATATGGAAACAAATAACAATCCAGCCGCCAGCGAAAATTGCATATCTAAAAATTAAAACCTGTAGCAAACAAGTCAGAATCAAAATTCCTATTGATCGAATTAGAGCGTTCATAGTGATGAAGTGGATAGTAACGAATCTATTTCAAGTGTACTCTCTTTACTCAAAAATTCTACATAATGAATTCTCTTATAGTCGGCAGAGAGCTTTATGGTCACAGATTGAAATTCATCGGCTTCGGTTACAATCAATTCTTCAACTTGACCAACCAATAGCCCGCTTGGGAAAGTGCCTTGGAATCCTGAGGTGATAACCGAGTCTCCAGGTAGAATGTGTTCTGAAAGAGGAATATCCGTAAGTGTAGCGTACTCGACACTTTCTCCAGACCATTTTAAAAGGCCAACAGCCCCACCGTAACCAAGTCTAACGCTCCAAGTTGTAGAAAGGTGAATGACAGGAATAACCAAAGAGTGATTTACAGAGACCTCCGTGATAAAGCCTGCGACCACACCATTTTCTAACATCCCCATCCCAGGTTTTAATCCAGCTAATGAACCTTGATTGGCGACCAATATGTTGTTTTTAAAAGAGGTAGAGTATCGGATAATCTCTGCGGGTGTGCTTTTCCATGAATCCCCAGAATTAAATAGCCTGGGGGACGTAGAAAGGCTCCTGTAGCTCATGTTTTCAGTCCTTAATCGAGCGTTATCAATTAATAAGCTTGAGTTATTTTCTTTTAAATGCTTATAATTGATCAATTTACCCAAGGCATCAGTCCAACTCGTAGACATCTCCATGCCGACTTTAGCTAAACTTCCTCGAGGATGAGCATGCGTAGAAGCAAGCCAACTTAAAGCAATAATTTCGAGTAGCACAAATAACACCAAACGGTGATTGCGAATAATAAGCTGTATTAACGTGCGCACTTGATATTCATTACTTTGCTTACTTCCTAATGAGTTATGATCGCATTAGGAATGGAAACCTGTCTATGTTTTTCAGAGCGATTGCAGTTCCTTTTGCAACAGCATGAAGTGGATCTTCTGAAACGTGAACGGGAAGTTTCGTTCTCAGGGAAATCCGTTTGTCTAAGCCTCTTAGTAAAGCTCCTCCACCTGCTAAGTAAATTCCAGTTTTAAAAATGTCGGCTGAGAGCTCTGGCGGGGTTTGGTTTAGAGCTGCGTGAATAGCTTCTTCAATTTTACTAATACTCTTATCTATTGCGCCTGCAATTTCAGAATATGTTACAACAACTTCTTTGGGATGACCACTCAGCAAATCGCGACCAAGAACGGGATAATCATCTGGGGCATCTTCTAGCAGAGAGATCGCAGAACCCACATTAATTTTAACCTGCTCAGCAGTTCTTTCCCCGATTAGAATGTTATGTTGACGACGCATATAATCTTGAATGTCTCGGGTGAATTCATCACCAGCGATTCTGATATTTGTATCAGTGACAATTCCACCAAGAGCGATAACGGCTATCTCAGAAGTGCCACCACCTATATCTACAATCATATTGCCCATAGGTTCTTCAACATCAATACCGATTCCAATAGCAGCAGCCATTGGTTCGTGAATGAGATATACATCTTTTCCTCCAGCGTGTTCAGCCGAATCCTTGACGGCTCGCTTTTCAACATCAGTAATCCCCGAAGGAATGCAGATAACCATTCGATGAGAAGGCGTAAACCAAGATTTACTATTCTCGTTAATCATCTTGATCATCCCCTTGATCATCTGCTCGGCTGATTCAAAATCGGCGATAACCCCATCTCTTAATGGACGAATGGTTTCGATGTTTTTGTGAGTTTTACCATGCATTTGTTGAGCACGACGACCGATGGCTACAACGCGACCGGTTTTTATGTCTTTGGCAACAATAGAAGGTTGGTCTACTACGACCTTATCTTGGTAGTAGATAATTGTGTTAGCAGTCCCCAAATCAATGGCGATATCCTGCACGAAAAAGTTAAACAAGCCCATACCCAAATCTACAATTTCACTACTGCAATTCCTCTTATTAGCACACCTAAATTCTACTTAGTGAATAAGTTTTGTTTTAGGTTAATAAGGTTGAGTTTTGTTGTTAATTAGGTGTTGAAAACACTACGTTTTCCATTACTTGTGCTTCTAGTGGCGAAAATGCCTAACACCAGTTGTGTGCATCGCCAGACCCAACTTATTACAAGCCTCAATACTCTTGTGATCATTAATTGATCCACCGGGCTGAATTACGTGTTTGATTCCTGCCTCAGCAGCAAGAGTTACACAGTCGGCGAATGGAAAGAATGCATCGGATGCCATAGCAGAACCTTCGAGGGATAGACCTAAGCCAGATGCTTTTTCAACAGCTTGCTTGAGGGCATCAACACGTGAGGTTTGGCCTGTTCCAGAAGCTAGAAGCTGTCCATCCCTAGCAAACACGATGGTGTTGGATTTAGTATGCTTTGCGAGTTTCATCGCAAAAATTAAGTCAGCCATCGCGCTTTTGTCAGATGTGGCGTCTGTAACGCAAGTAAGGTCTGCAGCAGTTTCAATCGTGTTGTCACGTTCCTGAACGAGGAAGCCGTTTAAAGCAGTTCTGACAGTTGAATTGGGCAGCAATACATCTTGGCGTTCTAAAAGAATGCGGTTTTTCTTGCCTTTCAGCATTTCTAATGCATCATCGTCGAAATCAGGAGCGATTACGACCTCGCAGAAGAGGGTGTGGATCTTTTCTGCAGTCGCTAAATCGATGGTTCGATTGGCAATTAGGACACCGCCAAACGCACTTACTGGGTCGCCTTCTAAAGCTCGCGCGTATGCATCGGCGAGTGTGTCGCGCGTTGCAATACCACAGGCATTGTTGTGCTTCATGATCGCAAACGTAGGGTTGTCATTTTTAAACTCCTCCATTAAGCTTACTGCGGCATCAACGTCGAGAAGATTGTTATAAGAAAGCTCCTTGCCGTGAAGTTGCTTTAAAATCTCTTCGAGTCCTCCAAAGAAACGTCCTGCTTGGTGTGGGTTTTCACCATACCTCAAAG
>Ga0308025_1000569_pt1 | contig 18832 bp, 14 predicted proteins | sample Neamet422_FD_201298 | JGI IMG/M metagenome (GOLD analysis project Ga0308025, IMG submission 201298) | Marine microbial communities from water near the shore, Antarctic Ocean - #422 | ecosystem: Environmental > Aquatic > Marine > Unclassified | place: Southern Ocean | collected 2014-10-03
TATTCATATTTTTCTTTCTATAGGAGTCACAATATTGACAAGATACTTGCGTTACTTTATTTGGTTGACTTCTTGTTCTACTGGGTTGCTGTTTTTGTTGGTGTGTTTGTTGCTGTTTTTGTTGGTAATTCTGGCGAATATTCGGTTTCTGCATTTTCATTTCCTGTTCTATATCAAATGAACTTGTGGGTCTAAAACTTAACTTCATTTGTTTTTCATCTAATCCGGCAAAATGCGGATTAATTGCTGTTTGGTCAAATACACGTTCTAAATGTCCGTTACCTTTCTTTTCCAGGTATTCTTTCTTACTCTTATTTGTATAGTTACTTTGAAACTGTGGATCTAAGAATTCCGGATTATTATAATTTATTGTATCCATACTTCTGTCTAAAAAACTACTATTCATTTGTTTAAATGAATATATAAAAAAAATAATATTTATACTTTATCGTAATTTATTTTAGCAACCGCCACGGAGACGGAGAACAAGGTGAAGTGTGGATTCCTTCTGAATATTGTAGTCTGCCAGTGTACGACCATCTTCTAATTGCTTACCTGCAAAGATAAGACGCTGTTGGTCAGGAGGGATTCCCTCTTTATCTTGAATCTTTGCTTTAACATTCTCAATTGTATCCGAACCCTCGACCTCGAGAGTGATTGTTTTTCCAGTCAACGTTTTTACAAAAACCTGCATTATATCTTATACTATACTTTAATATTTAAGTATAATGTATTTCAACTTTAAGAAATTAAAATGAGCGAAAAATAAATTATGCAAAGGTAAGAATGACATTACAAGAATGAGTATTAATTCTCTTAGTTGCTGCCTGAGATAGTTCCTGTCTCTTTTTTCTTTGTTTTAGTTTCTTTCCTTTAGGGGAATTTTTACGCATTGTATATATCATATCTCTTTCTATATCTGTAAAATGATCTTTAATATATTCCAATACACAATTCTCAAGTGCCCATTTGAAAAAATTAAGTTGTCCTACAGTAGTTGTTATTTCTTTATCTTTAGAATACTCATATGTTATTCTCTCCCTTCTACAAAATGGATCAAATTGTTTCTTAGAATAAGATTTTAACTGGGACTTATAATTTAAATAAACTATAAACTGTCTCTTATTACCTGTGTGATTCTTTACTATCTGTTTTTTTCCATTAATAGTTGCTATCTCATACATAATATTAAACTTCTTGGAATAATTAGTTACAAACCAATCAATCACACGCAGGGATATTTTTGATTCCGGCGCAATAACTTTTAAAAACTGTTCTATATATTCATCATTTTTTTCATAAAAATTAGATAAATATTCCATTAAAACATCTTGTTTACGATTCACAATAAAGGTCATGTATATTTAATGTTAATAATAATAGAAATTAATTTATCTTTAAACGCATTTATTTCTTTTTTCTCCTTGTTTTTCTTGCTTTTCTTGTTTTTCTTGCTTTTCTTGCTTTTCTTGCTTTTCTTGCTTTTCTTTTTTTTCTTGGAGATTTTGGAGATCTATTAGACAAATTTTTCTTTATTATTTTAAAATCGTTATAAAATTCTGCTGTTTGTTGGTGGTGTAAATGTTGTGTGGCAACTTCTTTAAATGCTTGTTGTGATTGTCTTGCTCTTTTAATTGATTTTCCACTAATACCTTCTCTTTTTCCTTTACTTATTATTTTTTGAATTTGTCTTACACTAGATAATGCTTCACTTCTATCTTTTGGTGTTACTAATATAATACTATCCAGATCTCTTAAAAATGTTTTATTTTTAATTTTTTTTCCCTGTGTTTTTCTTCTTGTTATTCTACCTCTTTGCCTTGCTTGTATTTTCTTAATTGCAGATTTTTGTTTTTTTAAATTCTGTCTTGTTTTTCTTCCTCTTTGTAGTGCTTGTATTTTTTTAACCGGGTCTTTTTTTTTCATTAGGTCTTTTTTTTTCATTAAGTCTCTTTGTTTATTGAATTCGTCCATTAATTCATATCTATCTCGTGGTGGTAATCCTTTAGTCATATTTACAATTTTCATTTCTAATTCATCTGGTTGCTCTATCATTTCCCATTCACTATCACTACCCCCCCTTTGTCTCTTTCGTTGTCTTTTTCTATGTCTTCTAATAGTTTTATTCATTTGTATAAACAAATATTAAAATTGAAATTATTTAAATAGATAAATGTATTAGATTAAATTAATGAGTGAATTGGCAGACAAATATGTTAAAAAAGATCTTCAAACGCAGATTTATGACACCCCTGATACTTATGTCGGCGGTGCTTCCCTTACACTAGACGTTCTACCAACACTTCAAGGAGAAAATCTTGTCTTTAAAGAAATTGAGTATGTTCCTGGTATGCTAAAACTATTCGATGAAATCTTAGTCAATGCAAGAGATCAATTTGACCGTCTGTCTAAAACTAAAGGTACTAAACATCCCGTAACTGAAATAAGGGTATCTATTAACTCAAAAACAGTTACAGTTTGGAATAATGGTGAAGGTATTGATGTGGTCAAACATCCGGAATATAAAGATCCTGATGAAAAACCAATATATATCCCCCAGTTGCTATTTGGTGAACTCTTGACTTCAGCGAATTACAATAAAAAAGACAAAACAACAGGTGGTAAGAATGGATATGGCGCTAAACTAGCAAATATCTTTTCTAAAGAATTCTCTGTTAAAACGTTGGACCACAAACGAAAGAAAGAATGGACACAGACCTTTAGCAATAACATGTGGACCATGAATAAACCAACAATTAAAAAATCGACTGAATTACCATATACCGAAATTTCTTATACTGCAGATTTTGAGAAATTTGGTATTGAGGAATATTCTGATGATATGTTAGACCTAATGAAAAAAAGAGTTTATGATATTGCGGTTCTAACACCGGATACAGTTAAGGTTTATTTTAACAATGAACATATTGATATTAATTCCCTTAAAGAATATGCTAATTTAATGAAACACGAGGTGCCTGGTATATTTGCTAAGATTCATCCCCGTTGGAATATTTTCGTAACTATGTCTGATGATGACTCTTTCCAACAAGTTAGTTTTGTAAATGGTATTGCTACTATTAAAGGTGGTAAACACGTAGACAAAATTGTAAGACTTATTTGTAGAGGCGTTGTAGATTATATTAAAAAGAAACATAAAAAAGAAGTACCAACCAGTATGGTTAAGAATTATCTAAAAGTATTTGTGGATAGTACAATTAATGATCCATCTTTTAACTCACAAACTAAAGAGTTCTTGGAATCCCCCGAAAAGAGTTTTGGGTCTACACCAGAAATTCCAGAATCTATGATTAAAGAAATTGCTGAAAATGGATTAGCAGAAATTGTTATGCAACAAGCAAGTCATAAGGAATCTCTAAAAGCAGCAAAAAATACAGATGGAAAGAAAAAATTTAATCTACACGGTATTCCACTTCTGGACGACGCAAATAAAGCAGGTGGAAAAGAAGCATATAAATGTACTCTTATTCTTACGGAGGGTAATTCAGCGAAAACTTCTGCTGTTGCAGGCATTAGTGAAGTAGGTAAAGACTATTATGGTGTGTTTCCTTTGCGGGGTAAAGTCCTAAATGTTAAAGATATCTCAGATACTAAGATTGCAGATAACAAAGAAATTACCAATGTTAAAAAGATTATGGGTCTACAAAAAGGAAAACAGTATAAATCTGTTAAAGAACTAAGATATGGTAAAATTATGATTATGACTGATCAGGATCACGATGGAAGTCATATTAAAGGTTTAATTATGAACTTGTTTCACAGCGAATGGCCTGAACTATTTCAAATGGAAGACTTCCTGTGTTCGCTTGCTACTCCAATTGTTAAAGCAACAAAAGGTAAACAAGAACATTGTTTCTATAATCTGAGTGAATATAGACAATGGTTTGAGAATAACTCAAGTGGTTGGAATATTAAATACTATAAGGGTCTTGGTACTTCAACAGTTAAAGAAGCAAAGAGTTATTTTAAGAATATGAAGGTTACAAACTACTCGTTTCAGGATATCATCAGTGATGAAACTATGAAATTGGCATTTGCTAAAGATGAAGCAGACAATCGTAAAACTTGGTTAGGTGGTTATAATCCAGATAATGTTTGTGACTCTAACGCACCTATTATATCCCATAGAGATTTTGTTGATAAAGAATTAATCCATTTCTCTAATGACGATTGTCAGAGATCTATCGCTCATTTAATGGACGGACTAAAACCTTCCCAAAGAAAGGTCCTGTTTGCCTGCTTTAAGAAAAAGATTTATTCTAAATCAAATGAACTAAGGGTTGCCCAATTGGCAGCATATACTTCAGAACACGCTATGTACCACCACGGCGAAGCGTCACTTCAAGGAACCATTGTAGGAATGGCACAAAACTATATCGGTTCAAATAATATTAATCTCTTATATCCACAAGGTCAGTTTGGTTCTAGATTGGAAGGCGGTGCAGATGCTGCCCAACCCAGATATATCTATACCTACCTTGAAAAACTAACAACTCTACTCTTTCCTAAAGAAGACTTCCCAGTTATGAAATATCTTGATGACGATGGTTCACCGATAGAACCAGAACACTATACTCCTATTATTCCTATGATTCTTGTGAATGGTTCCGCTGGTATTGGTACTGGTTATAGTAGCAGCGTCCCAAAGTATAATGTTATTTCTCTTTGCAACCACATCAAGTTTAAACTAAAACATAACACCTCCAACAAACAGTTTAACGGCGAACCCTATTATAATGGTTTTGACGGTACTATTGAAAAACAGGGTGATAGATATATTACTAAAGGGGTATATAAAATTCTTAAGTCTGGTGTTAGAATTACAGAACTACCTATTGGTAAATGGAATGTTACCTATAAAGAATTCTTGGATAAATCAGTTATAGAGAGAACTAAAGATGGAACATATAAAGGTTTTATCCTTACTTATGATGATAACTGTACGGAAAGTAAAATTGATTACTTTGTTAAAGTTAAACCCGATTTGCTTGCTACATGGTGTGAAGATAATAAACTTATTAAAGATCTAAAACTAACCTCTTCTATTACTACATCTAATATGCATTTGTATAACAATGATATTATTCACAAGTACAACACGACCACCGAAATACTTGAAGAATTTATGAAAAAACGCTATGACACTTACGTAAAACGAAAGGAATATGAAATTTTCACTCTTAAAAATACTGTTATTAAACTAAGTTCTAAAAAGAAGTATATTGAAGAAATTAATGATTCAACATTTATTCTTAAAGGAAAAAAGAAAGTTGAACTTACCAGTGAACTAAGAGAAAAGAAATACCCTGTTAGTGTAGATTACAAACCAAAAGATAGATGGGAACACAATAACCCCTATCTTAAAAATCTGGGAGTTTTTCAGGAATCCGAAAATGACGAACAAACTAAAAATGGTTATGACTATCTGTTGAACACACCTACTATTCAGTTGTCTCTGGAATACAAAGATCAATTGGATAAACAATGTGTAGAAAGAGAAAAAGAACTTGAGATACTTGAAAAACTGACTATTGAAGAAATGTGGATTGGTGAACTGGACGCCTTTAAAAAAGAATATAGAACTTTTCTTAAAAATTAAAATATAAATAATAGATAAAATGTCTAGTGCTGGTTCAGGAACAATTGGTGAATTAAATAATAAATATCATTATAGATATAACAACTTTACAAGAGACGTTGATCAAGGTGACCTTGTTAGTAAAGGTAATCTTGGTATGAATGGTTATTCTTTTTTTGGTACAGACGCTTCTGCTGCTGCACTAGGTGAAAATGGACGTTTAAATGGATTAACAGGAAGTACCGGGTATAATGTATATGAACAAAAAACAGATTTAAACTCTTTTAAGACTGAAGCAGTAAGAGGTATTCATACTGAGAGTAGACTTAGTGAATTATTTTTTTCAAGTAAAAATATAAAACATATCCAAGATGGTATTCGCTTTAGTATTCATAAAAGAACCAAAAAAGTCATAGGTAATCAAGATGAAGATGAACTTAAAATTGTAATGAGATCTATTTATTTACAATATTCTCAAAATTTACAATGTAAATACAAAGAACAGATAATGTCTCTTAACCAACAAGTTATAGATTATTGTGTTCCTCAAATAAATACTAAAATGGAACAATACTATAAATATTTAAAAGATGTTTCCACTCAACCTAATTATATGAATCATCCTATTAATGTTTCAAGTAAAGGTGAAAAAACATATGCACTTGATTATTTTATATAAACTATATATAAATGGATTCATTTAAAGAATATTCATTAAAAATAGCACAAGGTTTAGCGGTTACAATAGCGACTTTTTTTGTTGTTTCAAATTTTAAAGACTGTATTTGGTATAATATTAAAGGTATGCTATCTAGTCATATCTATATGTCTATGTTAACAACAGATTGTTTAATAGTGCTGGTTGCTGCTTTTTGTTTATTTTTATGGGCGCTAAATGATTGTCCTTCTTTTGTGGAAGATTCTAAAACAAAAGAAAAAAAAATATATTGTAATGGTTTAAGTAATATTATCATTAAAATTATTTACTATTTATGTTTTATTGGTGGTTTAGTAGTATTATTATGTCTTATAAAAAATGGAAATAGTATTTTATTTTCAGGAATTGTAACCATGTTAACCATAGTAATAGTATTAGCAATAATATTATATAATTTAAACACTCCAGGATATTCATTCAAAAAAATAGACGCAGAAAATATTGCTAGAACTATAATATTGGCAATTTTTATTATATTAATTTGGACTATAAAATATATTCCATTGTTAGGTTTTTGTGCTCCAAATTTAAATGTGATGGATATTCTTATTAAAATTATCTCTGTTATAACTTTACTCCTTGTAATGACTGGATTATATGATTCATTAGTAAATATTTCGAAAGACGTAGATTTTAAAAAATATAATAAATATAAAGATGAATTATATTAAAATATAATACTAAATAAAATGGATAATCTTGATAAAATTTTAGATTCTCTTGAAACAGAAGTAAATGACGGTATTGATCTAACTAAACGTTTGGCAAATAAATCTTTTGGATTATTTAAAAATCCAATTTTTCTATTAACTTTTTTCACAGTTTTATTTACTATAATTGGTTATAAACTATACCATTACTTTAAAAAACAGGACGATACAACGTGTCAAAATTTTAAGAAAGAAAAAGAATGTCCCGGATATTGTGTTTGGGATACCGGTGATGAATCTTGCAGCGCTCCTTTAAAATCCGGAAATGCATGCCCAGATTACTGGTCAACAACAGTTGATGCAGCAAACGAGGGTGTCGTTTTTTGTAGTCCACCTAAATCACTACAAATATACAGTAATGATAAAAAAAAAATGGTTGATATACCGGACACATGTTACACTGATAAAACAAAAAAACAACTTAAAATAATTAATGGTAAACTTGCAGATGGTCGTGGTAAATGTGATTGGATGAATAAATGTGGACCATGGGAGGGTCAAGGTATTGGTAAATTTGGTTGTCAACAAGATACAGCAAAAGAAAATCCATTCAAATCATCGTGGATTAAGTAAAAGTATTTAAATATTATATATTATATTTTTAATAACATGTCTACTATTCAAGACATATTATACTTTAAAAAAGATCAAGAAAATCTAAATAACTGGGATATAACTAAACCTCTTTTTATCAATGGAACTTCCGGAACAGGTAAATCTACACTCGCTAAACTTATTTTCAAACATAAAAAGTATTCTGCAAATTATATCGATTCCAGTTTTATTAAACAAGGTAAGAATGTTTCTAATTATATTCTTGATATTCTCGGTAAATGTAGTATTTCTATGATGTTTTCAGATAATTATATAAATGGTATTATCATTGACGACATAGATGTATTCGATAGTCAAGATAATATTATATCCAGTATCTATAATATCATTAAAAATAATAAAACAAAAACACCATTTATATTAGTATCCAATAGTAAATTTTTGTCTTCCAATATAAAAAAAATAATTAGTATATGTCACTTAGTTGAAACTCCTACTCCCAGTATACAAAGAATGTGTAAGGGAAAATATAAAAAAAATGCCAGTACTATCCAACGTTGTGCCCAAAAATCTAAAGGGGATTGGGGTTACTTCTTTCAATTATTGTCCATAACCAACAAATCAGATCAACTTAAAAATATTGATACTAAAGAAATAAATGGTAATATAACTAATTATACCGATTTTTTAATAAAAGAACCTTATGATATAAATTCATTATTTTGTAGAAGCGCTTCCGACTATAGTTTAATATCTTTATTACTTTACACAAATACCCAGAAGATATTACTTGATAAAAATAAATGTATAAAAGGAGTATTAAAAAGTCAACAACTATTTGATATCGTTGAAAAGAAAATAGAAATAGATTGGTCTATGATAAGTCTGTCTATTTTGTTCGGTTGTGTTACTCCTTTATTTAGTATTAGTAATATTGATACGAGTAAATATGATACTGTTTATACTCATGTATTTTCGGTTTCTACTTCCCAAATAAATCACCGCAAACTCCTTAAAAAAGTAGAGAAAGATACAGGTAAGAGTATCAACATTGTCGCTGCACTTCTTTATCATTCTTTTAAAAATGACATAGCGCATAAACAATGTAAAAAAATGTGTCTAAAGGATTTTACTTTAAACGAACTACAAAAAATAATAACAGTGTACTATAACCCACATAAATTTACTGCTGGAAATAAAAAGATATTAAATAGTTTTCTTTAGTTTTCTATTCTTTGGAGTTTTCTTTTCTTCTTTTTAGATTTTCTTTTCTTCTTAGATTTTCTCTTCTTGGTTTTTCTCTTCTTGGTTTTTCTTTTCTTGGTTCTTTTCTTGGTTCTTTTCTTGGTTTTTCTTTTCTTGGTTTTTCTTTTCTTTGTGGTTTTTCTTGTTGGTGATTTAGGACTGAAACGCTCTTCGCCTAAAGATTTATTTCTCATTTGCTTTACGTCGGCTACCTCGCGACGAAGCTCTTCGTACTCTTCCATACCCCTTTTTTTGTCTTCGCCTTCGGGCAGTTTCTCCAAAATATCTATTTTGTTCACCATTTTTTTGTGGAGATTATCAAGTCTGTACTTGATAGCGCCTGTGAGGAAGGGGTCCTCGCCATACGTCTCGGCGTCTGCTGCTGCTGCTGTTTCTGCTGCTGTTTTTGGATATATATTCAAACCAAAACCTCCCAGGGTACCCAATTTATCCAATTCTATATTCATCATTTGACGTTTTATCATAGATGGTTCTGTCGATGTATACTTTGCTGAAGCAGCAGTCGCGGGTTTGGACCGGCGCTTATCGTTGATGGCGCGTTGCGCATCAATGCTTTTTTTTTGTTGACTTTGAATGAATCGTAATTCCTCCTTTGCTTCTTCTAGTAATTTTTGTGAATGTACTAAATTCTTGGAAGCATCGTCTACTACGTTTTTTTCACTACTGTTGCTTATCAACTGTTCGTACAGTCCAATCTGATATTCCGTTTCTTTAATCTTGTCCATGGCGTTCTTCTCCCCTGCCCAACCTGTTAGTACATTTTCCGGCATATATATATATATAGTATAATTAGAAAAAAAATAATATACATATTTAATTTAATACTCTGTCTATTTATAGATACTCTGTCTATTTATAGATACTCTGTCTATTTATAGATACATTGCAAAAGGTGTATCTGATTTCTTTTTATTTAGAAGTGTTGAGCAAGTATCAGTTGTTACTGTGTAGGGAAAATCAACATTATCCAGTTTATAGGGTAGGTCTTTTTGATCCTCTTCAGACAACATAGTCCAAACATTCAGTTTAGAAACGATATTCTCTAAACAACGCTTAAGGTTTCTAACCCCTTTTTCTGAATTTGTGTAATTTGTAATAATATCTGTAATTGTCCCTTCCGGAAAGAGTATATCTTTAGGAACAATCTTAAAGGCGTCGTAAATATTCGGCAAGAGATATTCATTTGCTATTTTCATCTTATCTTTAGGATCAAACCCATCGGTGTTAATAACATTCATTCGGTCCTTAAGAATGGGGTCCACCATAGACTCGTCATTAAACGAAAAGATGAATAACGCTTTGGATAGATCAAAATCTATTCCAGAGAAATAGTTGTCATTAAACGCACTGTTTTGACTCGAATCTGTTAGGTGAGTTAGTAGATGAACTATTTCTTGACCCTTGCTTGTGTCACTTATCTTATCTAATTCATCAAAGTAAAATATAGGATTCATACTTTTACAATGAATAAGAATATCTACAATACGCCCCCATTTAGAACCTTCGTATGTATAGTTATGACCGTCAAAGAAACTGGCGTCACCAGCACCGCCTAGTGCTATAAACGCAAAAGGACGACCAAGTGCTTTAGCAATACCTTCTTTAACAAGTGTTGTCTTACCATTTCCCATAGGTCCTTGGATAGCAATAACATTACCACCTGCCTGTGGATTCTTAATAGATTGCCCAACTATTTGTAGGATTTGTGCTTTTGCTTCTTTGTGTCCATAGATAGCACTGGTCATAGTTTTAGACAAATTGTGAATAAACTCTTGGATTTCTATTTTACTGGATTCTGCATTTACCGGAAAGGGTGTATGAACACCAAATGGAACGGTCATTAAGGTTTCTATCCATTGTTGTGCTTTAAAGTATTCACCTGAGGAAGGATCCATTTGTGATATACTCATTGTTTTCTTCATAGCAATACTTTTAATATCAATAGGTAATTTACTATCTATAATCTTAAATCTTATAGGTGTATTATCCATTAATTTATTTAATTCTTTAAAACTATCCAAGTATTGTTTTTTTTCTTGTTTCTTAAGATCATGAAAATAGTCCCATTCTTCGTCTTCAATGTTAGCAGTTTCATTTTCCCACATTTCACAATATTCTTCGTCCAATTCATCATATTCATCATCCGAATCGGAATTTAATAGAGACATTAAAGATCTATTACTTTGAGACGTAAATATAAAATCATTCGGTTTTGTCCCATCTTGTTTCTTGTCTTCTTGCCTTTTTTTTTCGTGTTTCTTGATAAGAGATTCAAAACTGACTCCTTCATCCTCTTCTTGTTCTGCTTCTTCAAGTTCTTCAAGTTCTTCATGTCCTAACTTATCAAAGAAACTATTTTCTTTATTGAGTTCATTAAGTTCGTTTTCTAAATCTTTTCTGGGACTTTTTCTTTCCTCTTGTTCTTTTCTTTTTTTCTTAATATCTTTTAGTCTATTTCTTGAACTTAATTCAGAATTCGCCATAATAGTTAATAAAGTAATCATTGAGTTTGCTGCAGACATATCTTTTTTCTGATCCATTCCCTTAAAGAAATCGTCCAAATAAACTGTAGTTACATCTTCTATATCTTCTGTAGGTGGATCTTTAGGAGGTGGACCTCGTTGTCCTTTCTTTTCTACTAAAGTAATATTAGGTTGTTGTTTTTTCTTAGAGCGTGTATTATAAGAATGCATTTGCATTATATTGTTATATTTTTATTAATATGTATTTTTTCAATTTTATATACTTATTAAAAATAATTAAAAAGTAATTAAAGTTGAAATATTTATTTACTTAAAAAAATAATAGTATTATTTATATAATGACGACCTTACAAAAAAACGAATCTAATGTACCCGTTCATAGTAAAATTATTGGTGTTCAGTTCGGTATTATGAGTCCAGAAGAAATTGTTAAACAATCAGTTGTTGAAGTAACATCCCATGAAACATATGAAAGAGATGAACCTACTATTAAAGGATTATTTGACCCTAGAATGGGTGTTCTTGATATCGGAAAAGTATGTAGAACTTGTGGACTTAAAAATAAAGATTGTCCGGGACATTTTGGTCATATAACATTAGCGAAACCTGTATTTTATCAACAATTTCTCACCTATGTTCTTAAGATTCTTAAATTTGTTTGTATTAGATGTTCTAAAATTCTTATCAATAAAGAAAGTGCTATTGTAAAAACATTAATGAAAAAACCTACAAAAATAAGATGGATTGAAATGCATAAATTATGTTCTAAGATTAAGAGATGTGGTCAGGAACACGATTGTGGTTGTGGTTGTCTTCAACCCAGTAAATACTTTAAAGCAACTGATAAGATATTTAACATTTATGCAGAATGGAAAGCAGGGACTATATCTGGTGAAAGTGCTAAAAAACAGTTACTAACTGCAGAAACTATCCATACTATGTTTTCAAGAATTAGTGACGAAGATTGTCTAATTATGGGTCTAAATCCGCAATGGTGTAGACCCGAATGGTTAATTTGCACTGTTCTACCTATATCGCCACCAGCAGTAAGACCCTCTGTTAGAGAATCAACTGGTACGCAAAGAATGGATGACGACCTAACACATAAACTTTGTGATATTGTAAAAGCAAATAAAAATGTCGCTGCAAGAATAGAAGACGGTTCCAGTTCTGAAATTGTTGAAGGATGGGTTAAACTTCTTCAATGGCATGTTGCGACCCTTATAGATAATGATATTCCAGGTGTTCCACAAGCAGTTCATCGTTCTAATAGACCTATTAAAAGTATTCTCCAAAGACTAAAAGGTAAAGAAGGACGTATTCGTAGTAACCTGATGGGTAAACGTGTAGATTTTTCGGCGCGTTCAGTTATTACACCTGATCCTAATATTGGCATTGATGAACTGGGTGTACCTATTAAAATAGCGACTAATTTAACTTTTCCAGAAAAAGTAACAAGATACAATTTAAATTACTGTAAAGAATTGGTATTAAATGGACCTGAAAAACATCCTGGTGTTAATTCAATTATTAAAAGAAACACAAAAAATAAGATTCATCTAAACTCTTATATTAATATTTCGTTAGAAGATGAATCCGATCACTTAATGGTTGGTGATACCATTAACAGGCACCTTATAGATGGTGATGTTGTCCTATTCAACCGTCAACCTTCTCTTCACAGAATGAGCATGATGGGTCATCGTGTTCGGGTTATGAAAGGTTCTACTTTTAGACTTAATGTTTCGGCAACCACACCCTATAATGCTGATTTTGATGGTGATGAAATGAACATGCATGTTCCTCAATCTTATTCTTCGAGATTTGAACTTCACAATTTAGCATTTGTTCCCAAACAAATTATTTCACCAAGAAGTAATAAACCTATTATTTCAATTGTACAGGATACTCTATTAGGTATTAATAAATTAACTAAATATGCCAACATCGACGTTAGAAATCACAACGGGGAATATCGTAGTAATCTGGGAAAACTTGTAAATAAAGATGACACACGTATTGCTAATTGTTTCTTTACACTTGATCAGGTTATGAATATTCTATCAAGAGTTCATCTACCAAACTTTACCATGAAAGATTTACCAACTCCAGCAAGAGATAAAGGATTTCCGCGAAAAATGTGGTCTGGTAGTCAAATCTTTTCACTCATTATTCCTAAAGATGAAAACAATACTCTTAATATTCAAATGAGTAATAAACTAAATGAAGATTTTTCCGAATTGGATGATACAATTGTTAAAATTGTTGATTCTGTATTAGAACAAGGTACCCTTGATAAAGATATTTTCAACTCTACATCAAAAGGATTAATTCACACTATTTACAATAAATTCGGTGAAGATCATTGTAGAATTTTTATAGACAACATTCAAAGAATTATTACACAGTTCTTAATCATTGAAGGATTTTCTGTTGGTATTAGTGACCTTATCGTAAATGAAGAAGTACAATCTGAAATTAATGTTAGTATTAAAGAAAAACTTGAATCTGTTGATAAACTAATTCGTGAGGTACATCTTGGTATTTTGGAAACACCACCAGGTAAAACTAACCGAGAATTTCTTGAAGGTAAAATTAACAGTCTTCTCAATAAAGCAAATAATGACGCTGGTAAAATTGCCGGTAATAATGTAGACGAAAACAATCGTATTATTAACATGATTAACTCCGGTAGTAAAGGTTCAAAGATTAATGTTGGTCAAATGATGGCGTGTTTAGGACAGCAAAATGTTGACGGTAAACGTATTCCATATGGTTTTGATAACAGAACTCTGCCACACTTCAAAAAATGCGATGATTCTGCAGATGCCCGTGGTTTTGTTCAAAACTCGTTTATTAGTGGTCTAACACCACAAGAATATTTCTTTCACGCTATGGGTGGTCGTGAAGGTCTTATTGATACGGCAGTAAAAACATCCGATACTGGTTATATTCAGAGAAAACTAATTAAATCTATGGAAGATCTCAAAGCGTTGTATGACTACAGTGTAAGAACGAGTAATGGAAATGTTATTCAGTTTGTATATGGCGATGATGCTATGGACGCAATTAAAATAGAAAAAATACCTCTTGATATTATATTCTTAAATAGAAAAGAAATAGTGAAAAAATATTCTATAAAAGGCGGTGAAGAAAAACTAACGAAACTTTTTGAATATAAACAGTTTATTTATGATGAAATTTTCAAAAGAAAAGACATTGAAAACTCAGTATTTTCACCAGTTCATTTCCCCAGAATTATTAATGATATTAAACTTAAAAATAAGGGTAAAGCACCTTCTTCAAAGTCACTATTTACAATGATAGAACAAACAAAAGAGAAATGCTTTGTTTCTCAAGTATTTCCACACATAGTTATGTTTAATATTCTACTTGACGTTTACTTACATCCAGCGAATCTCTCCGGTATCAATAAAAAGGGTTGTCTCGAAATTCACCAAAAAGTAATAGAAGACTTTAAAGATGGTTTAATTAATCCTGGTGAAATGGTTGGTCCTATTGCTGCCCAGTCTATTGGTGAACCTGCTACACAAATGACACTTAATACTTTTCATTTTGCGGGTGTATCTTCTAAATCCAATGTTACTCGTGGTATTCCGCGGTTAAAAGAACTTATTCATGTTAGCAAGAATCTTAAGAATCCGTCGACTACCATTTATCTTAAAGAAAAATATGCTACAAATCAAAATAAATCTAAAGCAGTTCTAAACAAACTTGAATATACCAAATTAAAAGATATTGTAGAAAATACTGCTATTCTTTATGATCCCTCAGGAACAACTAACATGGAAAATTCTACAATTGAAGAGGACAATGAACTACTTGGTATCTATCGTGAATTTATGGATCTTGAGGAAAATGAAGATGAAACCTGCAGTCCCGAAAAAATTATTCCGTGGATTATTAGAATTAAGTTTGATAATCAAAGTATTATGGATAAAGGTTTGCTTATGGAAGACATTTCAATCGCAATTAATAACTGGTCAGATGATGTTATTAAATGTATTTACTCTGATGACAACAGCAAGAATCTTGTTGCGAGATTACATGTTCAGTTGTCTGCTGAACCAGCAGCAGGTCTTCAAGATCAAAGTGATATTATTTCTAAATTTAAGAAAATAGAATATGATTTACTTAACAATGTTATTATTAAAGGTGTTTCTGATATTACAAATATAGTTATGTCTAATATGAACTCGGATTATGTATACCAAGATGAAGACTACATATGTAAAAATAGCGGAAAAGTAAAATGTAATAAAGAGGGTGAAGATGAGCAGCAAGACGCGGTCATGGAAAATTGGGTTCTTGAAACAGATGGAGTAAATCTAACTGAAATTTTAGCGAATGATTATGTTGATTTTCAGAAAACATTCAGCAATCATATTATAGAAATGCAAGATACTTTAGGTATTGAAGCAGCACGAAATAGTCTGCTCAATGAAATTAGAGCAGTAGTCGACGATGCTGGTGAATATGTAAATCTAAGACATATACAGTTACTTGTTGACTTAATGACCAGTCGTGGTCTAATTACACCTATTAACAGACAGGGTATTAATCGTGGTGATAACGGACCACTTGCTAAGATGTCTTTTGAAGATACTACAGAACAAATTATGAAAGCAGGTATATTTGGAGATTTAGATGGACTAAAAGGTGTTTCTGCTAATATTATGATGGGTCAAGTTGTTCCATGTGGTACTGGAAACTTTTCAATAATGATTAATGAAGATGAACTGGTTAAAAATATCATAGAGTCAAATGAAGAACAGGAAACCGATAATGAAGAAGTTAATTTAGAAAACTATCTGGATGGGAATGAAGATGATGAAGATGATTATTGCAATGACGATAATTTAGACTTTTCATTTAATGTAGAATAAAATATTTAGTATATATATATACTAAATGGTAAAAAAACATTCAAGAAAATCACGCCGCGTTCGTTCAAGAAGAACAAGAGTTTTAAGACGCAGAACTGGAGGCAAGCGCAGAAGACGCAGAACCAGTAAAAAGCGCAGATCCCGTAAGACCAAGCGCAGAACCCGTAAGAAGCGCAGATCCAGCAAAAAGCGCAGATCCAGCAAAAAGCGTAGATCCAGTAAAAAGCGCAGATCCCGTAAGACCAAGCGTAGAAGACGCAGATCCAGCAAAAAGCGCAGAAGACGCAGTTCTAAAAGTTCAAAAAAAATGTATTCTTCTGTAAACGAAATGCGTAAGTTTGGTTCTATGGTATCTTAAGTAGTATAATAAATTTCGCGAATATTCCAATGTTCAATTTCTGATTGACACTTGTGACAGGGTTTTGAATATCCAGTTTTTGAAATTTTCTGTTTTCCTAATCTTATTACAAACATATAATAAGTTGATTTCTTCATAATATTTTTTGCTTGTGCTATTCTTTTTTGTTTTGGTAATCTAATATTCACACGATTGTCCATAAAATCTTCAAGTGCTGCAATCTCAGCGTGAATACTGTGATCGTGATTCATTAAATCAGGAATATACCTGTTGTAACCTTTAGCAACTATTCTCCTATTATCCCTCTCACCTTTTACAATTAATGCAGCGTGCTTAAATTTAATAGGACTATTTAATGCATATTCCTTCCCGAACTCAATGAGTTCTTCATCGTTCATGGTGGTTATTGGTGGTTATTGGTGGGTATTTATATCCTTTAAAGTAATTTCAATTTTATTATCTTATTAAGAAATAAGTATGTTTAAGAGTGATTACTTTAATTTTATTATGTTAATTATTTTAGTTTTACACGTCATTGTTATAAATAATGTTCTCCCTAAAAATACATACTCAAGAGATGTAAGAGGAGTATTACCATACAAATTAGGTAATAATCCTCCTAATGATAGAGTATATATAGAAATAAAGAATGGTGTTATTAATATCTATGATTCTAAGTTGTATACTTCTGCAACTAAAATAGAATATAAAATACCCATTTATAATAAAAAATTATTAAAAACAGGAGACGGGGGAGGGGGAGCAGGTGGAGATAAATATGGATTAAAACTTTCTCGTGAAGACATTCAAGATACAACTATATTTTTTGATACAATAGGAGAAAAAGAAAAATGGGGAACTATAATAACGGATTTTGAACCAAGTAATAATTATGGTAAACAGAGTAACGGTTCTGTTGTTTTAAATGATATCCAAACAGAAATAAATAAATATCTTGAAAAAGCAAAAATACAAGAGACAAAAATATATAATGATACTTCTTCTCCTAAAGTTGTTAAAGAAGCAACTGCCGATCTTTTAAAATTAAGAGGTAGAATGGACGATCAAATTAAAAAATATGAAAATCCTAAAACATTGGACAATATTCTTAAAGGCGAAACGCTTGATATATCAGATATAGTAACCTGTAATTGTTCAATAAGTAACTTAAGAACTACACTTATGTATTTAAGTTCTATTATACCTTCTATTATTGTTATTGTATATATGGTAAGATACTTCAATAAAGAACTAATAGATAATTTTATTTATAAAAATATAATTGGTGGTGTATCTGGTAAAGAGTATGCATCTAAATTTGTAGAATTATTATCTTCAAGTTTTATGTCTATAATGTATATATCTGTGTTCATACTTGCTACGTGCTATCATTTCTATTTATTAACTAAATGTAGATGTGCTATACCTACACAATATCAAAAAGGACTTTCATTATTTTTTATGTTTCTATTTCCAACACTTATTATATTACAAATATCATATAAAGCATTTATAGAATAGTCCACTTTTCATCGTCTAACCATTCTTCATTAAGTCTTATATGTGACATTTTCTTTTTTTCGTATACTATAAATACATCTTTATGGTTTTCTAAAAATTCTGTTAAACTACCCCACTTATTTTTCATATAAAAATTAAGATTTCTATGGCGATTGTTATACAGTAATTTAATATTTTTCTTTTTTGCAGTATTACTCATTTGATTCGCTAAAATATCACACCGAATATCCAGTATATTTCTATTAATAATATCTGTAAACACATCAATAATATATTTTTCACCTTCATTCCCAGTAATATTCCAGCAATCAACAATAAGATTTTCATTTGTGTTGTTCTCCATTTTTCTTCCTGTTGTATATTATCTATAAATTCTTTTATTTAATTTAATTTTCTCACAATTAAATAAAATGGGTAGGAATAGATCAACCAGAACTAAATCAATAACATACAAGAAGAAAGGAAAAAAAGTGAAAAGAGGCAAGAAAGGTAAAAAAAAAACAACAAAAAAAGGAGTATCAGACAAACAATATAAAAAACTACTAAGTAAATCTAAAAGTTCACTTAAAAAGAAAGATAAAAAAACGTTAGAAAAAGCACTTCACCAACGATACTGTTCGTGTATAAAAAAATTAGAAAAGAATAAAAAATTAGGTAAAGGTGCTGCTTTTGGTATCTGCGGAACTTCCGTTTATTTAAACCGGGGATATTCTAT
>Ga0308025_1000570_pt1 | contig 18775 bp, 10 predicted proteins | sample Neamet422_FD_201298 | JGI IMG/M metagenome (GOLD analysis project Ga0308025, IMG submission 201298) | Marine microbial communities from water near the shore, Antarctic Ocean - #422 | ecosystem: Environmental > Aquatic > Marine > Unclassified | place: Southern Ocean | collected 2014-10-03
GTAGAGTTACTCCCTTCAAACTCATCAGCCCCCGCTAAATAGTGTTAAGGGGTAATGGGTTAATATGAGTAAGTGAGGTAATAGGAACCAAGGGTTCAACCCCTGTTGGGGTTGCCTGTGTATGTGTTAGGTACTCGGTTTTAACTTGAAATAGTAATGAAAAAGAGCCCGAAGGCTCTTTATTTGTGGAACTTTGTTTATGCTGTTCCTGCCGTATTCGAAGTTGACATCAAATATCCAGCCAAGATGTTTGTTCCAGCTGAGTTTTTGATACTGAACGGTTTTGAGTCAGTTAGAACTGTTCCGTCAATAGTGATTCCTTTTGAAGCTGGAATCGTCAATCCGTTAACGAAGCTTGTCGTTGCAACAATGCTTAATGAGTCAGCGGCGGCGGATCCAAGAGTGATGTTTCCGTTGAACGTCACGGGTGCGTCGAACGTTGACGTCGCTTTCACTGACAAAACATCAGCAGCCGCATTACCCAATGTCACGTTGTTGTTGAATGTGGCATTCGCATTAAACGTTGATGTTCCTCCAACAGTAATCACGTCACCGGAGGCATTTCCAAGAGTAACACTTGATGTTGCTGTCAGAGGTCCGTTGAACGTTGATGTTCCGCCGATCGTGATCACGTCACCAGTCGCATTTCCAAGAGTCACATTTTTAGTGAACGTTGAGTTTCCATTAAATGTGGATGTCGCCGCAACAGTCATTGAATCCGCTGTTGAACTTCCGAATGTTGTGTTGTTGTTGAACGTTGAGGTTGCGTTGATTGAGAAAACGTCAGTCGCTGCATTGCCGATTGTCACGTTGTTGTTAAACGTCGAGTTCGCATTAAACGTGGATGTCGCGCCAACGGTCAAGGCATCAGTGCTCGCATTACCCAAGGTTGTGTTATTGTTGAACACTACGTTTGCGTTTGCCGTCACTGGAGCTGAGAATGTTGATGTCGCGTTGACAGCCAAAGCATCACCAGAGGCATTTCCAAGAGTCACGTTTGCATTCGCGATGACTGGTGCGTTGAACGTTGATGTTCCACCGATCGTGATTACGTCTGTTGAAGTGTTTCCAAGAGTCACATTGCTCGCGAATACAGCATTTCCCGTGAGCGCAAAGTCACCAGAAGCAGTAAGGTCACCCATACTCACTTTCAGATCAGCACCAGCAGAGTTAATAAAGGCGAACTTTGAGGTGGCTTCAACCCATAGCATTCTGACCGTGTCAACGCCTGTCCCTCGATATATTTCGATTCCGCTCGTTCCGGGGATGGTTGGTGCACCACCAGCTTCTGGGATGTTCAAGACGATGATATTGTCTCTGAACTGGGTGTCGGTTGTGTTCAGGATTGTCTGTTCGCCATAAACGGTGAAGTTTCCGTCAACGACCATGTTCCGCCCAACCGCAACGTCTTCAAGGACAACGATGTTCCGTGATTTGACATTCGGGGCTTCAAATATTTGTTCTGAGTCACTTGTCAATGATTTCTGGACAGCATCCTTCACGGCATTCTGGAACAGGAAGTCGTCTTCAAGGTTCCTTCGCATGGTTGATTTTGCGAATGATGATGAGTCAAGATGAATCGTGTTTCCGACCGAGTCAATCACTGGAATGTTGAAGTGTGTTCCAGCATCGGTGTTTGATGATGTTCCTTGGATGAACGCCACCGCTGGGCTGAACACGTTGAGGTCGATCCGACCATTTGAATCAAGAGGCGCACCAGCGACTGTCCAATCCCAAGATGTTCCGTTGGTGATTGATGTCAATGGGCGAAGAACGTCACCGTTTGAGTTGACGAGGTTTCCGGCAACGATTGATTTCGCACCGCCGTTCGCGTTATTGATAAACTGAATGGCTTCATTTTCCAAAACCTTCAGATAGAACGAAAGCGAATTTCTTACCGAATCAGAGTCTTCGGGTGATTTCCCCGCACTATCGAATTGGTGTTTCGCTTGAACCCATTCTGATTTCAAACCCTTTGAACTTATGTCAAAGGATCTGTTGTTTCTTGTCTTTAAAGCCATGGTTGAAATAACCCCTTATTGTTTGATATGTTTATTTAATCATTTTAGAAAGCATAAATACTTAATGAGCATTCAAGAAACAAAACGTATAAATGGTTTTTTCAAAGACTTCGATTTTTCGATGGTGAAGAACCCACTAACCAATGACATTGGGTCGAAAACCGACCTGAACGCGATCAACCAGTCATTGAGAAACCTCCTGTCGACCAACTTTTATGAACGGGCATTCCACCCTGAAATCGGAAGTAACATTCGACGGATTCTCTTCGAGCCAGCAGACGCGATCACTATCGCCGACCTCAGGCAAGCAATAACTGAAACGGTTGAGAACTTCGAACCACGAGTTGACCTGTTGGATTTGATCATCACTGACAACTCATCGAAAAACAGTTATTCAGTAAAACTGATTTACCAAATAAACCTCAAAGAAACCCCAGTCGAGCTTGACGTGGTGTTGGAACGGATAAGATAAATGGCATCGAATAAACGCCCCGTAGTAGCTAACCTTGATTTTGATTCACTTAAAACGGATCTGATCGACCACTTCAAATCAAACTCTCAGTTTAAGGACTATGAGTTCACTGGCTCCTCAATGAATATGTTGATGGAGATTCTTGCGTACAACACGCATTATAATTCCTTGACTGCAAACTTCCTGTCGAACGAAATGTTTATGGATTCTGCTGTTCTGAGAAAAAACATCGTGTCAATCGCGAAGATGATGAACTATGTCCCACGGTCTTCCACTTCGGCCTCCGCGACTGTCGTGATCAATGTTCCGAGACAGTTGACAGAACAGATCGCGATCATTCCGGCTGGGACAATCTTCAATGCTTCATCTGGAAACGAATCATTCAACTTTTATCTGATGGAAGACAAGACAATCCAATATGACACGCTTGACGTCGCCCGTGACATCTCTCTTGTCGTGAAAGAGGGTGAGTTGGTCCATCAGAGATTCACCCACACGAACTCAACAGCGGCATTCCCATTCTTCCAGCTCCAGAACAAGAAGATCGACACCACGACATTGAACGTGTCGGTGAACGGTGTGTCATACACTGAGATCACTCCCGAGAAGGAAGGAATCACTGACACCAACTTCGAATCAACTGTCTTCTTCGTTCAAGAAAACCGCGATGGACTTCATGAGATTTTTCTCGGAAACGGGGTTGTCGGTAAGAAGCTTGAGATCGGTGATCAGATCGTGGTTTCATACCTCGTCACGAACGAACGTGATGGAAACGGCATTTCGACATTCAGTGTGTCAATTTCGGGTCGACCTGATGCAAGTGTGGTTTCTTCAACTGTCTCACAAGGCGGCGATGAGCCAGAATCAATCCGAGAAATCAAGTCAAACGCGCCTCATTGGTTCCAATCACAATATCGAGCAGTGACAACCAATGATTATGAAACAATCATCCGGAAGAAGTTCTCAGACATACAATCAATCAGCGTTTATGGCGGTGAAGACATCGGTCAACCAGGAAAGGTGTTCATTGCGATCAGGCCCAAGTCGGCTGATGCGTTGAGCGCGTCCGTTAAAGACACCCTCGTGAACGTTGTTCTGAATGATTCATCTGTCATGACAATCACTCCAACCATCGTTGACCCAACATTCCTGGACATCATCTTGAAGACTGTTGTGGTTTATGACGATTCCAAACTGATTACTAACGCAGACACATTGAAGGCGAAGGTTTTTGCGTTGATGGGATTATTCAACACGACATACATCGGTGGCTTCCTTGCAAACTTTTACAACTCTGCGTTGGTTCGTGAGACATATGACCTTGATGATTCGATCCAGAGTGTCAACACACGCGTGAGCCTGAAGATTGACATCACGTCAAAGAATCAGATTCTGTCGGCGTTCAACTTCACATTTGGAAACAAGATTTATCACCCAGAAGCTGGATATAAAGAATCGGTTGGTGGTGTTGTGTATTCGAGTATGTTCACTCGTGTCGGTCAAACATTCCAATCGGGATTTGACGATGACGGAAACGGTGCTTTGAGGATGTTCGATTTGATCGACGGAACCAAAGTATATAGTAACCTGAATGCAGGAAAGATTTCATATGACACTGGAACGGTTGAGATAACCACCAACCTGACGATTGACGATGGAACCATTGAGTTTTTTGCGACACCAGATTCATTCGACATTGTTGCGACAGGAAACACAATATTGAGGATTGTTTCGAATAAATCACTAGTTGAAACAATAGAAAAAAATAACAGCACTCAGCTGAAAGCGTTGAGCCTAAGCAGAAGCCAATAATGTACAATAAAAACATCCGTTCGTTTATCTCAGACAGATTCCCTGATTTTGTTTCTTCTGAGCATCCTAATTTTGTTGCGTTCATCGAAGCCTATTATGAATGGCTTGAGCAGCAGAACACAGGCACATCAACATCGGTTCTTGATTTATTCAAGGAAATGCCGAACCCTGGAGCACTGGTTTCTCAGGCGGCTTCATATCGAGATGTGGACACTTCAATCGATGCATATTTGAACTTCTTCAAGTCTGAGATAATGCCAATCGGATCAGAGTTCCAATCGGTTGATGACCCGTTCATGATCAAGAAGATCAGAGATGTTTATCTGTCAAAGGGAACTCCAAAATCATATAAGCTTCTTTTCCGACTTCTCTACAATCAAGAGATTGATTTCTTTGTGGCGAAGGAAAACATCATCGGAACTTCGAGTGGAAAGTGGTTGTCTTATCCGTTCGGATTTATGAAGGTCGTTGAGTTCAGTGATCAGATTAAGAAGATGGACTTCCAACTCGCGTCAATCGAAGACAGCGAAAAGACATTCATTGGATCTGTTGTTTCAATCGAGAACATCGGAACAACACCTGACGGCTTTGAGTTACTTAAAGTGAAGTTTGGTGATCAATATTCAATCCCATTCGGGCGTACGTACGTCATTCGCGGAGCGGGAGATACATCAGAGAAAATCATAAAGTTTGAGATGCTTCCTACGATTAGTGACGTCTTGATCAAGAAGGATGGATATCTTTATTCGGAATATGACAATGTCAGATTTTCATCAAAGTATTTCGACAAAAAATACACGGGTCAGCCAACAGTAACCCAATCAGGCCCAATCACGAAGTTGATCGTCGCTGATCGTGGATCATTTTACACGGTGGGTGACACATTCAGTTTTTACAGTAAGAACATCACTGACGGCTCTGGTGGCGGATTCATCGTGTCTGGTGTTGACTCACAGGGAAGAATAACACAGATTGACGGTATCGAGGTTCGTTCTGGTGAGCTCAACAACGGCTTTCCATCAGGAACTCTCAACCGCGTGGAGATTCCAATCTCTTCCGGTGGAATATGGCGTACGATCCCTGACATCAAATACAACTCAAAGGGTAATTTTGAGGGTGCTGGTCCATATCATAATGGCGTTCTCAGTGGTTCTGGTTTGGTTGCAATCGCGATTCCCGAATCAACAGGAAGACTCGAGTCACTAGTATTCAACGAATCACCATATTTCTTGAACGATTCAGACGTGAACATCGTGATTCCAATGAACGTTGTCCTTGACAATCCTGACACAGCCACATTGAACGTCGGACAGAATGTCTCGTTCCAGACGTTCGTTGATAGTGATACGGGCGCGTTCATGGACGATTCTGAGGAGCTTGTCTTTTCGTTGAGGTTCAAGAGATCAGTTGAAACTGGGGCACACAACTATTACGCGGCCAACACGATTTCACTTCCTAATAACTTCGACAGTGACCTATTCCAATGGGTCTTCGGTGAATATGTCTTGGATTCTGAGTTAGGATTCCAACATCACCTCGCGGCATGGGAAGCATCAACCACATTGAACCATTCCACAACATTCGTTGTTGACGAAGTCGCTGACGGTGGGTCATATTCGGCCATCGGGACAAGTGATTCTGAAGGTGGATTCATGACATTGGCCGTGATCGATGCAGCCCCTGGACAGACATCAGGCTCGTTTATTGCATATGACTCAGACACATTCTCCGGAACGTTGATCGAAGGTGGTCACGGGTTTGACGAAGTGTGTTCTCAGTATCTCGATGTTCGGTTCCATAGTAACGACTATCTCGACAAATTGGATTCGTTCCACTATGATCGATTGAATGCGTTCGAGAAAAATAATTCTGACCTCGTGTTTCAGGTCAAGAGAGTTCAGTTTGATCCAAGTAACTATTATAGCGAATATGCAGGTCGGAACAAAGACATCGGTCAATGGTTCCCGACAGGATTTTACGGACAGATCGACTCAATCGACGGAAACATTTACAAAGTCATCCCGACAACCAACCAACTCACTGGCGCGGATTTACCATTTCCGTCAGATTCAGAGATTGATTCGTTGTCATATGAGAGATACAAGTTCCTGAGAGTCGAACCCGTTGACCAAAACCTCAACGAGTTGAACGAACACGGACTTCCATTGGACAACATTGTCTCATATCATTCAACCGCGAAGGTTTCGTGGACATTGGGCGGTGTTTCAATCTCGGCAAATAAGTTCCAGAACGAAGATGGATTCTTGAGTTCACCCTCTGGTGGTGTTTTGCAGGATGGATACTTCTTCTCACAACACACATACATCGTTCAGTCTGCATTGACTGTTGACATATGGCGCGAAAAAATCAAAACAATGCTTCATCCTGCGGGAATGATCATGTTTGGTGAGACGAACTTTGACCAGATTTCCACGAGAGTTTCAAGCCCTCTTTCGGCGACAACATTCAACACCGGAATCAACAACATGACGTTCGATTCGATGTTGGAAAACTATGAGTCAACGACAAACTTTTACGCGGTCGGGGCTGACAATGTCAACTACAAAACGAACGCATTTGAGGTGACTGGTGTTGTCAACTCAAACGGAATGGCGCTGTCAACCGATTCGTGGGGCGAACTCAGAAAGATCGAAACGTCTTCTCAGAACGGAAACGGGTATTGGGATCACGAGCCAATCGGATTCGTCCACATTGACCCACTTTACGGGAACGAGACCACTCAGGATTCAGATGGCTTTGGCTACTTGAAGAATGAGAGAAGATACTTCGAAGCGGACAACGGCACTGTTCAAGATTTTTACAAAGGCGAATCCGGAAGAAAACGATTCGACGAGCCGAAGGTCATGACACTTGCAACGATATTCTTTGACACTGTGAACGAGAGATATGACGTTTGGGATTCTGATTTGACGACCAAGCCGACATTCTTCTCACGTTTCTCAGACAGCGACAACTCGTTCCATTCGATCAACTATAGTCAGATCCGTTCAGACGTCGAGATACGGAACATCTCAAGCCAATCACCTGACCGAACGGCTGAGCTCACTGTGAAGAAGGAAAAAGATTTCCAGAAGGCGATGAAAGAGGACGGGACATATTCGTTCGTCAGCGACGCGATCACATACACGGGCTTTGACGCATTCGAGAAAAAATGGCACGCAATCAACGATCAACGCACGATCAACACACAAGGTTGGATGATCAACGGATTCACTTCGGTGTTCCAGAACGCATCTTACGTGAACGGGAGATATCTTGGATCGGTCATGGATCAGTTCAATGGAATCAAACCCACATACACTCTTCAGATCTCACCACTTTCACCAGAGATTTGGGATGACGGAGCACTTGATTCTGATTATTGGTCTTGGGGTAATTCATATGCACCGGAGATAAATAATGGAGATAATTTACTAACATTCAGAGAAGCATTTTCTGATTCGTCTGAGACTCCAGTAACCCCATCAGACCTTGACCCACAAAAACTAATGAACAAACGTCGAGAATAAGAGAACAAAATGGCTATTTCAAAGATTATAAAATCAAACTTTAACATCCTCGCCGCAAAGACGATGTATGATTACCTGAAGAATACTTCTTCGGGTGACTTCTTCTATACTTCTGTTGGGTATGCGAATGATTCGGAATATGCCACATATATTTCACCTCACACAAACGACAATGATTCGGACACGACTGAGTTTTACGGCGGCGCGGACAGTGACTTCGGGCCAAAGGATTCCGTCTTTTATTCTCAAGGAAATATCTCTCTGCATAAAGTATATCCTGGAAGCGTGACAAGGTGCATCAAACGGATCAACTGGTCACAGGGTAAGATCTTCCCTGCATTCCCGTCCGCCACCAGCTATTGCATGACGAAGGAATATGTGAGTGGAACCACCAGAATCAACGTTTATAAATGTCTGTTTTCACCGACAACCGAATCAACGTTCATGCCGACTGGAACGAGCTCCTCTGAGTTCTCTTCAAGTGATGGATACATCTGGAAATATCTTTATTCAATCTCGAACTCAGAGTCAATCCGATTCCTGACGAGCGACTGGATGCCAGTTCCGGAGAAAGTCACGAGCGCCGAAGTTCAATATCTTCAAACTGGAACGACTCGATATGACCTTTACACGACACAGCAAAATGCGGTTTTGGGTGAGGTGTTCGGCTTCACTGCTGACTCTGACGTCTTGTCACCTCTTGTTCTGACCACATTGAACGTGACCGCGAAAGACGAGGGTGGAACACCAACCCAAGAGTTCAAAGCATCGTTCACATTTGACCCTATAAATAACACAACGATACCGACATTCATTCAAAAAGGAACTGGATATAAGGGGCCGATCAAGTTCGTTGACACCGCCGATGGCGTGACCGAGATTCCAGGGATTTTTGCGAGTCTTCCTCCTTCATTGGGTCATGGTTCTGATGCACCGAAAGAGCTCAGTGCAACCAACGTGATGGTCGTTTCAAGAAACCTTCCAGACGGAAATATGTTGAAAGTCGTTGACAACAACCCATTCAACATCGTGAGTTTAATCTCCAACCCCATTGATTCCGGAACAAGCGGATATGCGGAAAACGAGTTTTACATCGCATGCAAGAGCTTCGAGACAACATTGGCCCATGACTTCCGTACGGGTGACAAACTTGACGGAGCCTCTGCTGGAATCGGCGCAGCGGTCGTGACTGCTGTTGACGGAAACAGAGTATTTTACATAAACCATGTCTTCAACACAGAGGGCAAGGCGTTCGTCGTTGGGGAAGTGATCACCGACTCACCAACAGGAACCAAGTTTGGAACAGTGAAATCAGTCTTCGACAGAGAGGTCATTTTCAATAGTGGCGAATATCTGATTGTTGATAAGAAGATTCAAGCACTGACCAGATCAAAAGACCAGATTGAGTCCTTCAATTTTGTTATTGAATTTTGAAGTAAATAGAATAGAAAAACACATTTGGAATAAAAAATGACCCAGAAAATTTCAACCATCTCACAAAGCCCATATTACGATGACTTTGATCCAGCGAAGGATTACGTCAGAGTTCTGTTCCGCCCGAGCTACCCAGTTCAGGCACGAGAACTTACGACTCTTCAATCCTTTATCCAGGAACAGGCATCACGATTCGGTGACTACGTATTCAAGGATGGCGCAAGAATCACGAGTGGTGAAATCACCGCCGACTTCCTATCATACAGAACGACATTGACTGGTTCAGGAAACATCACTTTCCCGCCTGCGAACGCACTTGCTGGTGCATCACTCGCGACTGTCGCGACTCTTGTCGGAAAAGTGATCACGAACGCAACCGGAACAGTGAAAGCTGAGGTTGTTCAGCAACCAACTGGGACGGTCGGAACAGCTCAAGTCGGAAATATGTATCTTCATTACATGACGGCTGAAGAGTTTGATTCGGATGGTGGATTCATTTACGCACTTGCGTCTGACAACCCAACAGAAACTCAGAACTACTATAACACTTATTCCGCAGTGACCCCTTCAACCCTTGCGAACATCGTTGCTGGTGTTTATTACGTGAAAGGCGTGTTCACTCGTGTTGCAGAACAGACAATCTTGATTGATGCGAACAGCCAAACGCCGTCAGCTCATATCGGATTCAATGTCTCGGAGAAAATCGTCACGCCGAGCGAAGATTCAACGTTATTCGACAATGCTCGAGGAACGTCAAACGAGGGTGCTCCAGGCGCTCACAGATTGCAGATTTATCTGACCTTCGCGACCAAGTCAATCGGCTCTGCGCCTGACGCAAGTTTTTACCGAGTGACCACTGTCGAAAATGGCGAGCAACAGGAAAATCAGAAGGTTGATGAGCTTCAGAACTTGGTTTCAAAATCAGATTTAGCTCAAAGCATCTTTGACGAATCCGGCCACTTCGCACTTAACCCGTTCCCTCACGTTGTTGAGGAGAATGTTGACGACCAATATTTCACATTGAACATCGGCCCATCAAAGGCATACGTTCAGGGTCACCCAATCGTCAAGACAAACACAACAAAGATCGACTTCACGAAGGGCATGGAAACAACCAATGCCGTGAAAAACTATAAGGCTCCATTTGTCGGAACCACATACGTTGTCCTTGATTCTTCTGTTGGTGTCCTTCAAGGCCAAAACACGACTGACCCATACAATCACACTTACCGTCTTCAGTTGAAAGATTCAAGCAACAACGTGATCGGTATCGCTCGCGCGTACGCATTGACTTCAAAAGTGTCAAACAAAGGCATCGTGGAAGACAGACTTTATCTTTATGACATCCGGATGTTCACGGTTCTGACCTTCGCGGGTGCTGGATTCGGCGCAACTCTGCTGTCTGGATTTGATGTTCAATCCGGAAAAACCAAAGCATACTCATACACAGACGATGCAGCCGCTGGAATCGCCAATGGATTGACAGTGATCAACGCCAATGGAATATTCAAAGGCAACCAGATCGTGACATCATCAGTGACAAACACCGCCGACACAATCAGTTCTGTGACTCGATTCGACACGTCTCAAATCACAAAAGTGACTTCGATTGACGGAAGCACGTACGTTGGTGCTGTGAGAACTAAGTCGTTCGGCAACTCAAACAGCGAGTTGGTTTACACGCTTGATCATCACGTGTCTTCGTTGAAGAACTCAGGTGTCATCATCAACAACGATTTCCAAGTGATCGGAAACACCGGAACAACCGCAAACAACCTACCTGTCCAGAACGGCAACTGGGATTCGGCTGTCCACAATGATCAGAACGAAATCACAAAGACTATCAAGTTCCAGTATTTGAAAATCAAAAACACAAGAACATCAGCTCAGAACTTCGGTTGGTCTGCATTGGACAAAGAAATCTCTTTGCACTATCCTGACATCAGCGAAGTTTATAAAGTGAATCAGGCAACCGCCGCGACGTTCGCATCTGGTCGATTCCCGATCTTGACAATCGAATGTCTCGGTGTGATCCCAATGGGTTCTGTGATTCTCGGTTCAACATCAGGGACAAAGGCGATCGTTGCATTGAGCAACAGCACCGCCGCGACAACTGGTGCGTTGAGCTCCGACGCTTCATATCACCAGTTCGAAGGTGGAACCAACAGCTCATCTTCTCTTGAAGTCATCTTCCAGAAAGGCGTTGAGTTCACCGCTGACGAAACGTTGACAGTGACTGTTCCTGGAGGCCAAACGGCATTCACATATTCAGTGAAATACATCAGTGTGACAGCGGCAACGGGTGTTGACGTGACAAGTCTGTTCCAGTTGGATGATGGACAACGCAGTGAATACTATGACATTGGTCGTTTAACGCGAAAGCCAAACACACCAGCACCGTCAGATGACATCGTTGTGTTCTTCTCATACTATGAAGCAGACCCAACGGCGAACCATTTTTACAGTGCCGATTCATATTCCGAGCAGGGATTCTTTGAGACCGATCCAAGATTTTATGGAGAGACAAAGGACATCCGCCAGAAGAACGATGACAGTGGCCGTGACTTGAGAAACAGCATTGACTTCAGATTGAGAGTTCAACCTTCAACTGCGATTGGCAGTTCACCGTTCAACTTCGCGTCAAGAGTTTTTTACAACCAGTCTCGCATTTTACCGGACACATACTTCACCTCACACTTCAACGAATACTTCGGACGAATCGATATGATTTCTCTTTCGAAGGAGTCGAACTTCGTGATCAAGAAGGGTGTTTCTGCTTTCAATCCAACAGGTCTGGAAGGCGAAGAGGGCGCAATGTTGCTTTCAAAGATCACCATTCCACCTGCTGTGAGATACCCAGACGCGGAAGTGTCCGTTGACGTCAAAGACAACAGAAGATACACGATGAGAGATATTGGTGGCCTTGCCACGCGTATTGATCGTCTTGAAGAATCCGTTGCATTGAGTCTTCTTGAGTCCCAAGCACTCCATGACGATGTCAGTGGAAGAACCAAATCAGGATTCCTCGTTGATGATTTCAGCGTTGCTTCTGAACGTTCTGGATCACCTGCGGACTTCCAACATGAAGAGTTCTCGGCGTCGGTTGACATCATCGAAAAAGAGTTGATTTCAGCACAGACATCAGGTGTCCCAATCCCAATGGAAGTGAGTTCAAAATCAAACACCAGTGATTTCTTCTCTGGCTACATAATGAACGCTTTCACCGAAGAGAAAATGGTCGAACAGACCAACGCGACATCAACCCACAGAATCAACCCGTTCGCGGTGTGGATTTACAAGGGTGACTTGAAGCTTTCTCCAAACAAGGACAACTGGCATCTTCGGAAGGACAACTACTTCATCAATCTTTATGGAAAGTTGGAACCTGTTTCTGCAACTGAGTTCGCGAACTTCGCCCAAGTAACTCCGAGTCATCCTGGGGGTCGTGCAACATCGATCAACGAATGGGTCGGAAGAGAAAAGAAGAGTGCAACCAGCTCAAGTTCAGCTCGGACAAGTGGAAACACACGAGTGACCACAACGACCACGAACACAACAGTTCGTCAGGCGAGAAAGACAATCACCACAACGAAGTTCGATGACCCACGGGCAATCGGTTCGGCCGCGACATCAATGAGCGGTTCGGTGGTTCTTTCAAACCCACAAGAATACAAAATGAGATCAATGACCGTTGCGTTCGTTGCTGATGGACTTCGCCCGAACACTGGGCACACTGGATTCTTCGGTGGATATGAAGTCCTTGCTGGATTGACGTCAAACTCAAAGGGTGAGATTTCAGGAACATTCACGATTCCAGCGAACAAGGTGTCAGCCGGAACAGAATCATTCGAACTATTCGACACAAGCACGTTGGGTGACTATTCATCAGCGGAAGGTTTGTTCAGCTCGATCGGACACTTGGACTCATTCAGTACCATTCAAAGCGGCGTGACATCAGTTCTGAACTCATCAGTTGAAGAAGACGTGATCAAATCGACCGGACAAAACGTTCGCTCGGTTTCCACTCGAATCTCTTCTGGTCGTTCAAGAAATGGTGGAGGTGGTCGTTCAAACGCGCCAACCCAACGCGCAAGCCCCCGTGGAACGCTCCGCTCAAGTAGCGGTGCTGCTGTTCGTTCTGGAAGTGGTGGTTCGATCCGAACTTCTGGTGGTGACCCAATCGCTCAGACATTCATGGTTCCAATCGATCGTCTTTCGGTTGTTCCGACTCCAGAGGTTTCAATATTGACTTCGGTTGATGTGTGGTTCGGAAACGTTGACACCCGTGATGCAATGAACAAAGTGATCATTGAGATCAGAGAAGTGGTGAATGGATACCCTGGAGATGAATCAAAAATCATCGGAACATCAGGATATGTGATCATCACTGCTGCAAACGAAGTGACATTACCAACGAACGCAAACTCAACGAACTTCAAGTTCCGTGAGCCTGTTCAACTTGCATACGGAAGAGAATATTCGATCGTTGTGAAGACACCTTCGGCTATCACGACCGTTTTTGTTGCGTCAATCGGTGAGACTCTTGTTGATGGATCTGGAATCCATGACAGTCAGCCAAACGTCGGCGGCCACTTCGGTTCGTTCTTTGTTTCTCAAAATGCTTCAACGTGGTCTGCAAAACAGAACACTGACTTGGCGTTCAGAGTTAACCGCGCACGATTCGACACTGACTTGGACGGAGTTTTGGTTCTGAAAAACACAATCAGCAGCCTTGCACCGTTCAACGCAGACGTTGGTGCATACAACGGCGGCTTGGTCTTTGAGACATTCGCGAACTCGAACTATGTGAAAGTTTATCATCCAAACCACGGATTGAACTTCACTGGAGCTCAGGTGACATTGTCTGGCCTTGGATCAAACGCACTGAACGGGATTCCTGTTGCGGAACTAACTGCGTCACACTCAGTTTACTTCCCGACATTGAACACCTATTGGGTGAAAACGACAACAGCAGCGGCCTCATCAGGAAAGCCACCTGTTCCAGTCTTCACTGCATTCGCGACTCAGGCGATTGTTTATGATTCGATTGTTGCAAACCTTCAAGTCATGCAGACTGAAAGGGATTTGGTTTCTGTGGCTGTCAGACCGACAATCACCGCTCCGGTTTCTCTTGCGAGTGACGGTTCGAACAAACTGGTAAATACTTCAATCATCACGCCTGTGGCTGATGCATACTATGAAATCACTTCCGGTGAAGTCTCTGAGTTCTCTGATCCAATGATCGTGAGAAACGCACTGAACTCAACGGCGAATGACATGCTCCTTCAGATGACATTGCAATCAGGTTCGATTTACAGTTCACCATATTTCAAGATGGACAACAACATCAACCCGATCGTTTTCCGAAACGTGACTGGCAACATGCTGACTGATTCTGAGATTGACACCACTTTCTTAGTGTCAACGGTAGCCGCTGTTCACACTGATGACGAAGATCAACAATATGTTTCAAGACTTGCTGCGATTCAATCAGAACTTGAGCACAGCGCATACGTCACGAAGCAGATTGACCTTGAGATCCCAGCGGACGGTTTCACCATCATCTTTGATGCTGACATGAATCCAACCAACAAAGTGGAAGTCGCCTTTAAGATCAGACCGATCGGTGACAACACGCCGTTTGAAGACCTTGAATGGGTGGACTTCACGTCATCAATGCAAGTGACTCCTGAGAACTTCGGGCCATTCTCTTCGGATGTGGACTTCAAGAGTTTCAAGCTGTCGAACACAACCGCGTTCGAGTTCACGTCGTTCAAGGTTCGTTTGAGATTGAGAACAGAAAACGAAGCATTCATTCCGAAGGTGAGAGACTTGAGGATAATCGCTGACTTATGATAGGCCAAAAGGTGATCGGGCAAACCGATCTGTTCAAGCATGATTCGGGTGGGGTGATAAATATTGATCCTCACGCGTATGCAAGGGCAAAGAAAAGAAAGGCAGAAAAACAAAGAGTCGCGAACCTCGAAGGAGAGGTCGCTGAACTCAGAAAACTAGTTGAAAGGTTAATAAAAAATGAGCACTGAGTTTTACTTACAGAAGCATCTTAAACCGAGTGGAAACACCGTCATGCCAAGCGTGTTGGATTCTGATCTGGTTGGGATAAGTTTTTTTGACGTTGCAAAACGGATAACCGACAAAACTACGGTTGTTGACATCGGCGAATCACCCAACTCAAATACGGGCGACTCAATGAGAACTGCATTCGTCAAGATAAATAATTTCATGGAAGCTTCATATTGGGCGGATCGTGATATGTCACGCGAACTTGATATGATCAAAGCGAGACTAGTGGCTGGCGGCTTATAAATGGCAATCACGAATAGTTTCACTGGGTTTGCTGTTGCTTCGACAACGGATTACAAGAACTCTGACAACGATTCAGATTTTGGAATAAACCTCAACCGTTCGATCGGGAAGGTCAATACTGATTATGTGATCGCGTCCGGTATTCTTAATTCATATGCGGAATCGAACTCAAACACGTTTGGCGCAAGTTCATCATTCTCAACGAACGAACAGAGAATGGTTCAGAACATGATCCGTGAATCAATCAACATCAACGGAATAACCGTCAGGTACATGCCTCGTTGGTCTCCGTATCATGACCATGTCTGGAACGAAAGACCCGAATCACGCTTCCATAGTGGAATCGATATGGACGTTATCCTTGTCGCGACTGCTGGATTTGAAGGCGAAGGTGACGTCATGACCCAATACGGTATGGAGTTCCGCGAAGAAGTTATTCTGAACGTTGCGATTCCGAGATTTGAGCAATTATATCACACATTTGACAGTGACTTGAGATCAGTTTATGATTCTGAGAATGCCGATGCCTTCGCGCGTACGCGTCCGTTGGAAGGTGATTTGATTGCAATCCCGTTTGGTCGATCAGCTCAGAACAAAGCTCAGTACATACCAAAGATATTCGAAATCACTCGTGTGACTACGTTCCATGACGGTGCGTTTTTCCAGTTGGGTGACAACTATCAATACAAGCTTCGTTGCAAACTGTTCGAACTATCAGGCGAAGATCTGGACTTCAACCCGACAGTTGTCAACACAGAAACTGGATCAAAGTTGGTTTCAGCGGAAACTGGTCCAATCGCGAGGGCGAAGACTTCAACTGCATATTTGGACGAGATCACTCGAACAATCAACATTGCAGACGACAGCGACATCCACTTCGATTCATGGGCAGACAACAGACATATTGAGGTTGCGGCACAGACAAGGGAACACTTCGACTCAGCGAATAACACGACAAAGAACAAATCTTTGGTGAAGGATTATTCAGCGGAAGCTTTTGGGGTTCCAGGTGTCATCAACAATCTCGACAACATTTAAAGAATCTAGGAGGGTAGTCCCATCATAGGAATAGTATTTTACAATGAGCACATCAAGCAATGCACTGCTGTGTTTGGTTCTCTTTTCAACAACATAGTGATTCAGCGACGTGATGGGAAGATCCTTCCTGTCCCGATTGCATATGGCCCACGGTCAAAATGGCTTGAGGCTCAGAAGGGCATGGAACGCGAGGAGGAGATGTTCGAGAAGCTTCTTCCACGGATGTCATATGAGATGGTCGCGATGAACTATGATACGGTTCGGAAGCTAAATAACAAACAGAAAGTCTTGAGAACGCCTGACATTCCAAGCGCACCGAGACAACGACCTCACGCACCAGTTCCATATAATGTCGATTTCAGTCTTTACGTGGAAACGAAAAACCTGAATGACGGCTGGCAGATTGCAGAACAGATTCTCCCGTTCTTCACGCCATCATACACGGTGAAGGTGAGAAACTTCCCAGAAGACGCTGACTCAGAAACTCCATCACCGACAAACGAGTTTGATATGCCAATCACTCTCAACTCAATCACATGGGCTGACGACTGGACTGGTGATATCGGAAACAGAAGAACCGTTGAATGGACGTTCGAATTTAACACGAAGATCTGGATTTACGGACCTGTGATGAACTCGACTGTGATCTTGGACTCACGCGCAATACTGGCAGTGTCTCCTGAGGGGAAAACCGTTTCAAATATGTCACGAGCAGACATATCATCAGCGATGGAAGCTGGTTACATAAACATGAAGCTCGGAGCGACCGATTCTGAAAGCGCTATTGTCTGGGATTCTGACACCAACTCATCACTGAGTCCAAACGTCAAAAACCTATTCGATTCAGATGGAAATATCCTTAAGATCATCAGAAGTATCGACTTAGTTTAGTAATAAATAAAAAAGAATAGAACAGGAAATGAAACAATAATGAGCACCAGAGATTTAATCAACTTGGGATCTGCGCCAGACTCCGGCACAGGAGACTCGGCGAGACGAGGTGGTGAGAAGATCAACATTCTTTTCGCTGACCTTTACGCAAACTTCGGCGACAACCCGATTGGCAACGATCCGAACGGCGCGAATTATGGAATACGTCGTCCTTTCCTCGAACACGAATATAAAGTCGGAGAGCTTCACCCAGCCGGAAAGTTCCGGATAATCAAGTTCAAGACCACGAATGCCATTGACAACCTTGACGGAAAAGGTTTCGGTGTTGATGCTGCTGGTGCGTATAAGTTCAACTTGGGCGGCGTGACTGTTCCTGACATTTACATGGATTCTGAGTGGTATTTCATGTCACGCGGTGAACAGGTCACTCTTGATCTGACAGACTGTGATAGTGACAAACCAGCGAACATCGTCCTTCCTCTTGCTCGTCCAGGCGACGTGGTGAAGATCAGGGATTCGTTCAGCACTTGGAACAACAAATACATCAACGTCTGGTCAACGCCGTTTGAGCCGATCAACGATGCTCAGGCTGACGCTTGGCTGGCCGCAAACTCAAACTTCACACCGAACTACTTCGATTCTGATTCAACGAGCGTGTCTCTCCCGAACGGAACTGTCGTTGCGATCCCATACAAGACACCAACTCTGTCATACACACCAACCAACCCATTGATCACTGAACGTGTGGCTGGCTATGTGCATTCAAGTGTCGCAACCGGAAACGTTGCAGCAGTCTCACCACTATATTTCCATGACAAGAGTAACACGGAGATTGAGTTCATCTATCGTGGGCCGAAACGTGGTTGGGTTTATAACTCAAGACCACTCGACTCTCAATCAGAGAACTTCAACGTCTCACAGGATTCCTTTACTATCGCCGAATGGGTTGTCTGGAAAGGAAGCGACTTGACAGTGACCAAAAACGGTGCGGTGGAAGTTGAAATCACTCAGGGCGACTTTGTCCTTGGCGTGATGCCAACATTCAAAACTGACCTCAAGACCACTTCTGTTCCAGTCATCAAGACATTCAGAAAAATGAACGATCAAGGCGACATTCAGATCTTGACAGACATTCAGGCATTCTTTGACTCTGAAATCGCCAGTGGAACCCTCTCAACCGAACAGCTTGACAGAGTTGCGAGAGTAAATGGCTCAACGGACTTCGATGGCTTGCAACACGCGACCGCTGA
>Ga0308025_1000572_pt1 | contig 18729 bp, 20 predicted proteins | sample Neamet422_FD_201298 | JGI IMG/M metagenome (GOLD analysis project Ga0308025, IMG submission 201298) | Marine microbial communities from water near the shore, Antarctic Ocean - #422 | ecosystem: Environmental > Aquatic > Marine > Unclassified | place: Southern Ocean | collected 2014-10-03
AATATTGCAAAAAAATTGTTAAAATAATACAGGTTAAGACCAAAAAATATTGTTAATTCACAAGTATTTTCAAATAGGATTAAAAATTAAATCATCTGCTAAAAAATTAAAACAAATAATTGCTCAATGGTACTAATGAGGCATATTCTTAATTTAGATCGATCATATAAAAATTACAAAAGATGTTTTGAATTCATGTAAATATTTCAAAAAAATCTAAAAACAGTTTCAAAAGTCAATTATTATAGTCAATTTGTTAGTATTAGTGAAAAACAAACGATTAGATTTATTTACTATTCATCTAGAAATTGATCAATTATGGCAAGTATAGACAAAATAGCAATTGTAGTTACTTTAGCAGTCGTATTAATTGCAGTTGGAGTTGTAGCAGTGGCAAATTCAGCCGATAATGCACCTACACAGCAAATGAATACCGATGCAGCAGACGCAAGAGCCGAAGCAGCAGCAGCACAAGCTAGAGCAGATGCAGCAGCACAAGCTAGAGCAGATGCAGCAGCAGACGCAAGAGCCGAAGCAGCAGCAGACGCAAGAGCAACAGATGCTAAAGCAGCAGCAGATGCTAAAGCAGCAGCAGTACAAGCTAAAGTAGATGCAGTACAAGCTAAAGCAGCAGTAGCAGCTAACGCAGGTCCACAAACACACATCGTGGAAACTGCAATGGGAAGTGGAGCACCAGGATGTGAAACATCTAATGCATGTTACCTACCAGCAGATATCACCATCAGTACTGGAGATACAGTACAATGGGATAACGTAGACAACGCAGCTCATACAGTAACAGGTGGTAGTCCATCAGATGGCCCATCTGGAGTGTTTGACAGTAGTCTACTAATGGCAGGTTTGGAATATTCATTCACATTCAATGATGCAGGTAATTACGATTACTTCTGCATGGTCCATCCTTGGATGGTCGGTAGTGTTACAGTTAACTAACCCAAAAAAAATTTTTCCTTTTTTCTATTTTATTTGATTTTTACGTATAGTTCGATTGTATGCAACACCAAACCTATGAGTTTCATCTCGAGCATATTGTAAAATTTTTAATGATTCTTTATGTTTAGGAATTACAATAGGATCTTTAGTTTTTGGAAGATAAACTTCTTCATTTTCTTTTGCTAAAGATATACAAGGTAATTTTATTCCAAGAGATTCCAAAGATTTCAAGGCTGCAGTTAACTGTCCTTTACCACCATCAATTAAAATCAGATCAGGTAGTGTAGAATTTTCTTCTAATAATCTATAATATCTTCTTTTGACAATTTCTCCAATCATTGCAAAGTCATCCCTTCCAGTGATTGTTTTAATTTTAAATTTTCGATATCCAGATTTATTTGGAATTCCACCTACAAAACTAGACATAGAACCAACAGCAAATTCAGCACCATGATTGGAAATATCAAAACATTCAATGATGTTAGGAAGTGAGGGTAAATTTAGAATTTCTTGTAATTCAACTAATCCAGGGTTAGCACCTTTTGAATGAATTAATTGAATATTTTTTAAAATTAAATTCATAATATCATTTTTCTTACCTCTAGTTGGAGTCATAATTTTTACAGTGAATCCAGATTGTTCAGATAATAATGATTCTAGTAATTCTTGATTTTCAAGAAGTTCACTGAGAATAATGAATTTTGGAATTTTATGTGTAGAATAATATTGATAAAGAAAATTTGAAAATGAATTATCACCAACTAAATCAAAAAAGAATTTATCGCTATCGCGAATTACCCCATTAATCATTCTAAAATTCATGATTGTTGCAGTTTGTTCTTTAATTCCAATACCAAAATATTCTTCATCAGAATTTTTGACATATTCCATTTTTTGTTTAGTTTGAAGACTTCCAAGCCGGATTAGCGTATCACGGATATCTTTTGCACGCTCAAATTGTTGAGATTCAGCAGCATGATACATTTCATCTTCTAATTTTTTTGTAAAAATTTTGGTATCATTTTTACCCTTAAGAACAGCCTCCAATTTATTTACATGTTCAGGATATTTTTCTTCTGCACTCTTAAATTCACAAGGACCTTCACAGTTACCCAAATGATATTCAAGGCATACTTTTTTTGGAAGGGTTTTACAAATTCTTATCTGAAATGATTTTCGTAAAGTTCCAATTGTAAGTAATTTCGAACTTCCTTGAGTGAAAGGACCATAGAATTTTCCTTTACCTAAAAATTTACCATCTCTTGTTCGTCTAGCAACTAATAATCTAGGATATTTTTCATCAGATAATCGTAAGTAAGTATAACGTTGTTGATCTTTTAGTTCAATATTAAATCGGGGCCTATATTTTTTAATCATATTGGATTCTAAAAGAAAAGCTTCACTTTCATTATCAGTTAAAACAAATTCAATATCAAAAATATTTTCAACTAGTTTTTGAGTTTTATAATTTTGATTTTTATTAAAATAAGAACGAACACGATTTTTTAAATTTTTTGCTTTTCCAATATAGATAATTTTTTTATCAGAATCTTTCATTAAGTAAATACCAGGATTTGTAGGAATAATTATTTTAGAAATGTCAAACGTCATTTTTCAATAATTTTTTTAAGTATTTTCCAGTATAGCTACCAGGTGATTTTGAAACATCAGAAGGAGTACCAATAGTCACAATACTACCCCCTTCATCACCACCTTCAGGTCCTAAATCTATTAGCCAATCTGAATTTTTAATGATATCCATATTATGTTCAATTACAACAACAGTATTTCCAAGATTTACTAATCGATTTAGTACATCTAATAATTTTTGAACATCCGCAAAATGTAATCCAGTTGTAGGTTCATCAAGAATATACAGAGTTTTTCCAGTACCACGTTTAGATAATTCAGAAGCAAGTTTTACGCGTTGAGCCTCACCACCAGACAATGTAGTAGAGGATTGTCCAAGTTTGATGTATCCTAAACCAACATCGTTAACAGTTTGTAGTTTTCGTTGAATTGAAGGAACATTTTCAAAGAAAGTTAATGCTTCATAAACAGTCATTTGTAAAACATCAGAAACATTTTTTCCCTTGTACAACACAGATAATGTTTCAGAATTATACCTTTTTCCTTTACATTCATCACACTTTACATACACATCAGATAGAAATTGCATTTCAATTTTTTTGACACCATCGCCCTCACATGCAAAGCACCTCCCATCAGCAACATTAAATGAAAATTGTCCTGGTTTGTATCCACGTTCTTTGGATAAAGCAGTGTTAGAATACAATTCTCTAATAGGAGTAAAGGCACCAATGTAGGTTGCAGGGTTTGAACGAGGAGTTCTACCAATAGGAGATTGATCAATAGCAATTACTTTATCCACATTATCTAAACCAGAAATTTCTTTATGATCACCAGATCTAATATGAGTTTTAGAAAAATGATTCTCTAGACTTTTGAGTAAAATATCATTGATTAAAGTAGATTTTCCAGAACCAGACACACCAGTTACAGATACAAAAAGTCCTAAAGGAATTTCAACATCAATATTTTTTAAATTATTTTCAGTTGCACCTTTAATAATTAATGAGCCATCAGGTTTACGGATTTTATTTTTTAAAATAATTAAAGAATTATCTTTAAGATAAGTGCCAGTTACAGATTTAGTTGTCTGTAAGATTTTTTTGATGGTTCCTTCAAAAACTATATTCCCACCATGGACTCCAGCTCCAGGACCTAAATCAATTATCCAATCTGAATTTCGTATAACTTCCTCGTCATGCTCCACAACAATGACAGTATTACCAAGATTTCGTAGCTTATTTAGCGTTTTAATTAGTCGTGCATTATCGCGTTGATGTAATCCAATTGTAGGTTCATCTAACACATACAAAACACCAGTAAGATTAGAACCAATTTGAGTGGCCAATCTAATTCTTTGAGATTCACCACCAGACAATGTAGAACTAAGGCGATTTAATGTAAGATAGTTTAATCCAACATTAATTAAAAACTCCAATCGTTCCTTAATTTCTTTAAGAATATCTCTTGCAATATGTTGTTCAGTTTCATTTAATTTCAAATTAGAAAAAAAATCAAAACAATGAGTAATAGATAAATCACATACATCCATTATTCCTAAATCATTAATTGTAACTGCAAGAGATTCAGGTTTCAGTTTTTTACCATCACAAGTGGTACAATGAGTATCACGCATAAACTGTTTAAGCCATTCACGTTTAGATTCAGAATCAGTCTCTACAAAAACACGTTGAAGATTAACAAGTACACCTTCAAATGCATTAGTGTATTTCCATGAAGAATCTCCAGATTTAGAACTGTATTGAAAATCAATTAAATCAGAAGTACCATGTAAAATAATTTCAAGATGTTTTGGTTTTATTTTTTCAATAGGAGTCATTAAATCAAATCCAAATTTTTCACCAACAGTTCTCAATGCTTGCCGTCTAAATGCAGAAAATCTTCCAGTCCAAGGAACAATGGCCCCATCTAAAATAGACTTAGATTTATCAGGAATTACTAGAGCAGAATCAAACTCCATTTTAACTCCCAATCCATTACATGTTTTACATAATCCAAAAGGAGAATTGAATGAAAAATTTCTAGGTTCTAATTCACCAATTGTTAATCCACAATGAGGACACGCATTATTTTGTGAGAAGATTTTTTCAGATTTATCTGATGAAATCATCACATCTCCTTTTGATGCTTTGATTGCAGCTTGAATAGCCTCAAAAATTCTAGATCTTTCAGATTTATTTGTAGATATTCTATCTACAACAATTTCAATATTATGCCACTTCTGCCTATCTAACGGAGGAATACCATCATCTAGGCTCAAAATTTCACCATTTAGGCGTATTCTAGAATAGCCATCTTTTTTGATTTGTTCAAAGAGTTTTTCATAAGTACCCTTTTTTCTTTGAATAAGAGGAGATAGAATCAATATTTTTTGTCCCAAAAAATCTTTGAGTACAGAATCACATATTCGTTCAACAGATTGTGTAGATATTTTTCTTTTACAATTTGTACAATGAGGGATTCCAATTCGAGCATAAAGTAATCGCATGTAATCATAAATTTCAGTGGTAGTGCCAACAGTAGAACGGGGATTTTTACTAGTAGTTTTTTGTTGAATTGCAATTGCAGGGGACAATCCATCAATAGAATCAACATCAGGTTTATCCATCATCTCCAAAAATTGACGAGCATATGAAGAAAGAGATTCAACATATCTCCGTTGCCCTTCAGCATAAATGGTATCAAATGCTAAAGTAGATTTTCCAGAACCAGATAAACCACTAATTACAACTAATTTATTTTTTGGAATATCAACATCAATATTTTTTAAATTGTGATGACGAGCCCCTCGAATTTTTAATTTATTATCTATCATTTTTATATTCAATCTCCTTTTCTAATCTTTTAATTCTATCTCTACAAGAAATTGCTTGTTCAAAATCTAATTCTTCAGAATATTTTTTCATTTGAGCATCTAAATCAATTACATCATTTCTAAGATCATGTATTGATTTTAATTTTGATTCATCCAATATAATTTCTTGTTCAGGTACAGATTTCATAATTGTTTTAGGAGTTATGCCATGTTCTTGATTGTATAAAATTTGTTTTTCCCTACGACGTGTAGTTTCATCAATAGTATGTTTCATAGATTTTGTATTTGTATCAGCATACATTATTACAGTACCAGATACATTTCTTGCAGCTCTACCACAAGTTTGAATTAAACTAGTAAAATTTCTCAAAAAACCTTCCTTGTCGGCATCTAAAATTGCCACAAGCGAAACTTCTGGAATGTCTAAACCCTCACGTAAAAGATTAATTCCAACTAAAACATCAAATTCACCTAGGCGTAATTGACGAAGAATTTCAGTACGTTGTAATCCATCAATTTCAGAATGCATGTATCTAACCCGAACATCTTTTTTTGAGAGATATTCAGCTAAATCTTCAGCCATTCTTTTAGTTAATGTAGTAACTAAAACCCGTTCAGAATTCTTGCATCTTTTATTTATTTCAGAAATTAAATTATCCATTTGGTCTTTAGTAGGTCTAATTTCAATTTGTGGATCAAGTAAACCTGTAGGACGAACTAATTGTTCAACAATTTTTGCAGATATTTTCTTTTCATAATCAGAAGGAGTAGCTGAAACAAAAATAGTATTTTGAATATATTCTTCAAATTCTTCAAATTTTAAAGGTCGATTATCATATGCACTAGGTAATCTAAATCCATATGTTACAAGTTTATCTTTTCTGGAATAATCACCTTTGTACATTGCATGTAATTGGGGTAATGTAACATGAGATTCATCAATCACCAAAAGATAATCATCACCAAAAAAATCCATCAAACAATATGCTTTATCCCCTTCATTACGCCCATCAAAATGTCGCGAATAATTTTCAATACCAGAACAATAACCCAATTCCTCTATCATTTCTAAATCATAATTAGTTCTCATTTCAAGACGCTGTTTTTCAAGTTCATTTAATGTTGGCAAATGATGTTTTAATTCATCCCTAATTGATGCCACAGCTCTTTTACTAGCATCCTTAGCAATTAGATAATGTTTTGCAGGAAAAATAGTCATTTGAGTTATTTTCTTTTTTTCTTTTAAGGATACATGATCAAGTAATGTTATTTTTTCAATCTCATCACCAAACATAGAAATTCTAACAATGTCTTCAGAATATGCAGGAGTGATATCAATAGTATCACCTTTTACTCTAAAATTTCCAGGAGCAACTTCAACATCATTTCTTTCATATCGGGCATCAACTAATTTTCGAATTAAATCAGTTCGTTTAATTTCATCACCAGTACTAACTAGAATTGAAGAATCTTTCCATTCTTGAGGATTACCAAGGGAATAGATGCAAGATACAGTTGAAACAATGATTGTAGGTTCTCCAGATAACAACATTGCAGTTGCTTCTAACCGTAATTTTTCAATTTTTTCATTAATCTGAGTATCTTTTTCAATATAGGTATCAGTTTGTGGCAGATAACTTTCAGGTTGATAATAGTCATAATAAGAAACAAAATAGCCAACGTTATTTTTTGGAAAAAATTGTTTTAATTCTGTATAAAGTTGTGCTGCAAGAGTTTTGTTATGAGAGATTACTAGTGTATTTTTACCAGTTCTAGCAATTACATTTGCAACTGAAAAAGTCTTGCCACTTCCAGTAACTCCAAGTAAAGTTTGTACGGATTTTTTTTTAACTCCTTCAACTAAAGCGTCAATAGCTTGAGGTTGATCACCTGTAGGAGAATAGTCAGAAACCAATTCAAATTTAGAGATTTGTTGCAATAGTTAGAATTACTAAAAACTGAATTTAAAGCAATGGTGATACTATGATAAAATTACCATACAGGTTCATCAACCATTCTCAATTCACAATCAATTTCTTCAAAACCCATAATCTTGAGAGTATTTTTAGCAGTAGGTGAATTTTTTTTAAGAATTTTTTGAGCTAAATTCATCCTATCTTTTGAATTCATGTGTTGACCAATTTTATATTTTCCATGAAGTGTTTGTGGAGTTATTTTGATCACACTGACTGCATTCAAAACGCGCATATTGGATTGAAGTGGATCATAATATCCTTCAGGTTGATATTTTTCCATCAAACCGTTTAAAGCTAAAGTTTTTTCATCTCTATCAGAAACTAAAGAGGCAATTCCTTTGATTACAACACTGATGTACAGAGTATCAGCTAAAGAAGCATTATGAGGATCTTCAAAATAAGATGGTAAAAATTCTAACTCCCTATCAGCCTCAAAACCAACTTTATTATTTTTAGAAATGTTATCTAACTTTTCACCTTTTACATGAGAGTGTATGTATACAGCATCATTAAGAAATACAAAATTCATGGGGATGATTTGAGGAAATCCATTTACATCGATACTTGAAATTCTTCCAACATGTTCTTGGTTAAGAAATTCTTTTATTTTTTCATATGATTTAATTTTAAGAGTGTCAACAAGTTGCATAGAGTAATTCTAACAAATAATATTATAAATTAAGATCAAAATATCAAGAATAAAAATACCTAAAATACAGGGAAGATTCAAAATCATCATGGATGATCCATATCTAAATGAATTAAGAGGAGAGTTTAACGGGTATTCATATCAATTAAAAAAATTAAACAAAGCACTTGTAAAAACAAATTCTACAGAGGAGCAATTAGAGATAATAGAACAAATTGATGCATTAGCAGATAAAATGGAAAAAAATCAAAAGCAGTCGGTTAAAGTAACACATTCTAGACTAAAACAAAGAAAGAAAAAATCAAAAATACAAAATTAATCAGCAGTTAATTCTTTTGCTAATTCTCGTATTTGGAGTATTTTACAGCCTAATTCAGTACATCCGTCTTTTGATTTATCACTCATAGTAAGTAATCACAAAAATTGTGAAAAAGATAAAACATTCTAAAAATTGACTTTATTGATTCAAACTTTTCATTAATGTAAATTGCTAAATTTAGGATTAAACTAATAAAAATAATGACCCCAAATGAAGAAACAGAAGAAGCAACAAATAAAATCATAGAGATATTAAACGACTGGGGATCAGATTCAAAATTTATCTGGTTTAAAGAATTACAGAGAATAACAGATATTGAAAAAGGCTTACTACGAAATATCCTCAATGAATTAAAAAAAACAAAGGAAGTTAAAGAAATGCATGGAACTAACAATAGAATATTTTTCAGCCTTAGAAGATACTATATCAAATGTAGAGATGTTGAATTTAGATTTAAGGGAAAAGTGATTATGTTAAAAGATGGAAGTAAAACAAAAATTGTTCAAGGTTCTACAAGTGGAACAGAGAGAACTCGAAAAAGATTACTCAAACAACAAACTAAAAGAAAAGTAAAGCAGTCAGCAAAAAACAAGCATCAGCATAATTCACGAAATTGCTAAATATCTTGAAATTGTCTTTGAACTAATTTAGATTCAGCAGATTTAATTTTTTCAGACTCTGCTACATCTTCAGTCATATCAAACAAATTATGAAGTTTCATGTCAGGAATTAATTCATCATTTTTTTCATCGTTTAAAGCAAATTCAATGTCAACTAATATTTCTAAACTATCATCTAAAATATCAAGGCATTTCTTGACAGAGTCAGGAACATCATCATTCATAATAACATTCAAGGAATTAACACAGTAAATAATGTTCTAATAATTTAAGATTAAGCGAATTTTTGTTTATGTTTTTCACGTAATACAGGCATAACATGACTTGCAAACTTGTCAATAGAGCCAAAGTAATTCTTACCCCAAAATCTAATTACAAAGTGATTTACACCAGCTTCCATAAATCTCTCAAAAGTAGGAATGATATCTTCAGGAGTACCAACTGCAGTAGATGATCTTGCAATTTTATCTGGAATTTTAGTTGCAGCATCTCTCATTTTAACAATCCAACTTTGATCAGACATTGAATATTCTGTAAAGTATTTTACGAAATCAAATCCTTCAATTTCTTTTAATCCATGCACTCTCAAAATTTCAGGTTTAAACAAACTAACTTTAACAGCTTCTTTCATTTTTGCCCAAGAAGCTTCTGCATCTTCTGAAAAGTAAACATCGATATCTAATGCCATTTCAAAATTATCTTTATCTTCTTGACTTCGTCCATATTTGTCCATAGAAACTTCAATTTGTTTTCTATGATCTTCAAATAATTCAGGAGTATAACCAATTGGTAACCAACCTTCTCCAAGTTTTCCCGTTAAATCTAATGTTCGTTTTCCACCAGAAGCCATGTAGGTAGGTGGGTGTGGTTTTCTAATTGATGCAGCTTGTAAACATGCTTGTTTTAATTGATAATATTGACCTTCATAATCCACAGTATTGTCAGGATTAGAATTATATAATTTTTTGATAACTTCAATTTGTTCAGCCCATTTGGAAACTGGTTTTTCAAATGGAATACAGAATTCTTTAAGATTTTGTGCTTCTCCAGCACCAATACCAAGAATAGCTCTGCCTTTAGAAATTCTATCAAGAGTAATTGCAGCTAGTGCGATATTTGATGGGTGTCTTCTAATTGCATCAGTAACACAAGTTCCTAATTCAACATTGTTTGTAACTGCAGCAATTGCAGATAACATAACCCAAGGATCTAAAACAGTTGCATTTTTCCATTGTGGTACATTTGTGTGATCCATATAGAAAATAGAATCATATCCAGTTCGATCAGCAAGCTGGCATGCAGTAATTATCTGATCTTCAGTGTATCCAGCTCTAGCAACATTTAGTCCATTTTGAATACCAAACTTTAATTTTTTACTTGCCAACTGATGTTATTCTAAATCATTATAATAAAAAGTTTAGTTAATCTGCCCATTTCGCAGTTTAGATATAAAAAAAAGAGAAAAAATAAATTTTCTATAAATTACCTGCTTTGATATTTTCAAGACATTTTACGACATCATCTTTAGATATTGGGATTGGATTTGGATCCAAGTGACCTCTATCTGTCATTACTGTGTCAGCGGCATCTGAAATATCAGCTTTGAGTTCTAATTTATCAAATCCGAGTTTATCCATTGCCTCTTTGAATCTATCATAGAAGATTGAATTGTTATGCTTGTGTGCAACTGTAGTACAAGAAGATAAAGAATATCCATGAGGTACTCCTTCATTTGAAAACACATAGGACAATGCATGTCCTAATGTTGTAGAGCAATTTCCAAATCCCATTCCAGATAACATTGAACCGTATGGGTAGTTTTCTGGTTTGTCATTCATAATTGCATCATAGAGAATATCAAATGCTTGTTTACATAATGTTCTAGTCAAGTCATTACCAAGTTTGCTATCATAGCCTTCAGTAGCTTGAGCACATGCATCACAGACAGAACTGTTGATAACTTGTTGTGGAGTTCCATCCAAAAAGTATGAATCAACTACAGCCATATCAGCTAAAAATCTGTCTTCACGTAACAATTTCTTTTTTCCATCAAATTTTAGAACGCAATAGGTTGTCATTTCAGCTCCAGTTCCAAATGTAGTTGGAATTAGAATTTTTCCTTTGTTCATTTCAGGTGCAGCGTATTTTACTACATCCATTGAACTTCCACCACCCAATCCGATTAGAACTGAAGGGTTTTTGTCTTTGAATTGAGAAATGACCTTATTGACATCATCAATTGATGGTTCAGGTTTTACTTGGTCATATAACATATAATCCTGAATTCCCATTTTTGCTAACCATTTGTCAGACAATGCTGGCGGAACGGTTGTAACAACTAGGGCATTTTTTGGATATTCTGTTTCACCAAGTGCGTTTTCTCCAAAATTAATAACTTTTGGAATGCGTACTGTATGCATAAAACAAACATCATTGGTTTGTTTATTATATCTTACAGTGATGCAAATCATATGATAATTCAGAATTTTGAGGAATTAGCAATTACAGAAAAGAAGAAAGATTGTTTAGAAATTTTAGAATCAGGTCTTCAGGCAGCTAATCCAGAAAATATCATACAAAATTACGTTACAACAAATGAAATTAAAATAAATGGAAAAATATTGAATATCGAAAAATATTCTGAGATCTATACAGTAGCATTTGGAAAGGCAGCAGATTCCATGACTAGGGCAATTAATTCAATAATTCCAATAAAAAGTGGAATAATTGTTATTCCGAAAAATGCAAAGGCAAAAATCAAATCTAAAAAATTTCAAATTTTTAACTCAGGACATCCAAAACCAGATAAAACAAGCGTAAAAGCAGCAAAAGAAGTTATAAAATTTGTAGAAAATAGAAAAAGTAGAGAATTAATTATTTTTCTAGTTTCAGGTGGAGGATCAGCATTACTTGCAATGCCAGATGAAATTACACTTAGTGATAAAGTTCACACTACAGACATACTGTTAAAGTCAGGAGCAACAATTCAAGAATTCAATTGCGTTAGAAAACATCTATCAAAAATCAAAGGAGGTAAACTAGTAGAAAATATGAAATGTGATGGAATAGGATTAGTAATGTCAGATGTTGAAAATGATGATCTATCATCAATTGCCTCAGGTACAACATACATGGATGATACAACATATCAAGACGCAATGAACATAATAGAAAAATATAGATTAAAAACGAGAATTCCAATTGAAGTTTTACAGATTTTGGGTAATGGGTTACATAATCAAAAAACAGAAACACCAAAAAGAGCAAAAATTGAAAATCATGTTATTGCAAATAATAATAATTGTCTAGAAGCAATGGAAGAAACAGCAAAAACAAAAGGATACAAAGTTATTAAAATGCAAATTTTTGGAGACATAAAAGATACAGTTAAAAAAATTCTAGAAAATATTCCAGAAGGACAAAATACGTGTTTAATTTTAGGAGGAGAACCAACAGTTAGAGTGGTAGGGAAAGGGAAAGGAGGAAGAAATCAGGAATTAGTATTAAGAATTTTAAAAAATACTCAAAAATTAAATAAAATAACGATTGCGTCAATGGGTACAGATGGAATTGACGGAAATTCTAATTTTGCAGGGGCAATCATAGAAAATATTAAAGTGGATCTAACAACCATGAAAGAATTTTTAAAAAATAATGATTCAGCAAGATTCTTTCAAAAACAAAAAGCAAACATCAAAACAGATTTCACACACATGAATCTAATGGATATAGGCATAATTTTAAAATAAAATTATTAACGATGGCAATCACAATTGCAACTGCCAGGAATACATCTGTGAGTAATACAATCTTTACAACCCTTACTTCTACCACTTTTTACTCGTAATCGTTCTTTATCCAATCAAATCAATTTCAGAATTAAAATTATTAGCGTCGTTCATAATATTCTACTGAATGAGTGAATTGTTTGTTATAATCAACTTCAGACCAAAATTTTTCCTCATCAATTTCCTTACCTTCTGAAATCCAAACATTCAGAATTTTTTGCATGAACATTTGAGTGGTATCATCAATTTGAGGCCGAATCCCTGTATCTAGTTCTATTCTATCACGTTCATCCTTGAATTTTGTAAGTAATTCTTTAAGATTTTTTCCATTAATATTGGCAGCCTTGCTTCTTTTTGCATTTTTTAAATCATTACAAAAATTAGATAAAAATCCCATGATCTAGATTAGAATGTTTTTTTTAAAAACATTATCATAATTTTAATAATTTTTAAAATAAGATAAAAAAATAAACATTTGACAAGTAAAAATACAAAGAATTTCAAATATCAGAATCACGTATAGAATGTATGCGAATATTAGAACAAGAATCATGTGTAGAAAAAAGTTGTAGTTGCAGCGATCATAAAATAAAAAATATGAGAAGGGGCAACATGAGAGATTAATTGCTTGAAAAACAATTTAATCCTAATTTACTTTATAACGGAATAGTTCATTTCTATATTGACAAAAAATCATATTCAAAAGAGAAAGCAAATTCTATCGCTCAAGCAATAGTAAGAAAAGAAACACAGAAAAGAATTTGTAATAATAAATCATGTAAGCATTTTACTCACAATCACATTAGAAATACTGAGACATGTCTAGTGATTGATTGTAAATGTAACCAATTTGCTAAATGAGTCATCTAATATCCATACATCAAAATTTTTATCATAATCAAATTACAGAATTTTTGATATGGGATTTAAAAATAAAACAGAAGGGAAGAAAGAGGGGAGAAAACAGAAAGGACAAAAGGCTGCAGAACAAAATCAGCGAGTTAGAAAATACAAAAAAGAACAACAACTAAGGAAAAAAGCGAAAAAGGCAAAGGAAGATTAGAATAAAATAACTATTTTTCATAAATACTAAATAAAATTACAATAAAAAGAATAATTAATTGTAAAAATTACATAAAAATATTAAATAGTTGTATATCTTAACAAATAATACATTGTTAGTTAAAAAATCTAACAAATAACCAGCGTAGCCCCGCAGAACGAAAAAGGCAATCAGGCGTTTCGACGTTTTGACCACAAGAGGAAATCTCTTAATGTTCTGCAGTTTAGAGGGCTTCGCCATTTAATTTCTCTAAAAGTTTTTCATTTATTTTTTTATCAGATAATTTTCTGTTTTCATTTATAGGAATTAGAAAGAATCTAAAGAATTTTTAATTAAAGGTTGAGCAGAAATTCCCATTTTATTCAAATGTGCTGCAAATTCATCAACAAAACCATGTATAGTAAAAACTTGTTCTGCACCCGATTGCACCACCATGTCAACTAGTTCATTAAAATCACAATGATCACTCATCGTAACAGAATAATCAGCACGTCGTCCAAAAGAAAATTTTGTAGATTGCGCCCATCCACTAAAACCAATTGTTACTGCACCATATTTTGATTTCATTTCTTGAAGAAATTCATTTTTTGCAGATAAAACTGGAGTAATCATAACCCATGGTTTTTTATCCAGTAATCCGTTTTTTTGAGCTTCAGAATGACCAATGCAGTCCTTAAGAGGTACGTCAAATTTTTGATGAAGAGTATTCATTTCTTTTATTGAATCGTGAAGATATAGAGGATCCCAATGACCAAATAATTGAGTAATTGTTTGTGCCTTTCCAAGTTGATAACCCATCAAAATTACAGGTACTCCCTTTGAATAAAGATCAGAGATTAATTGATTTACATAATTTTCAATCTCCTGCATTTTAGGAAATTTGAATTCAGGTAAACCAAAAGTACATTCAGTGATGAGGGTTTTGCATGAAGGAATTTTTGCAGCTTTTAAAAAGCCTCTATCACGGGTACAGATATCACCAGTGTAGAAAATATCATCAAACAATAATCCTTTAGAACCTAAAACATGCCCACTATCAATTAGTGAAAAACCATCAATAGATTCAACGTGGTTCTCCATTGTGAATCCACGAAGATTAGATATTTCACTAGTTTCAATTGAAGATAAAATAGTACCACCATTTTTTGAAGGTAAATGATCAGAATGAGCATGAGAAACAAAATTAATTGTATTCAAGTCAGTTTTTTTAGGATCTAGATAAACACGCTTTTCGTTGACCTCACATAGGATTCCATTTTTAGTCATCCTAACTTTACTGGGCAATAAAAATAAAAAATAATGGATTTGATATAAATTGCAGGTTTGATTTAGTATTGACTAGTTGCTAAATCTCGGAATTTTAATCTCAGGACGTGGAAGTAATATGGAGTCCATACTAAAATCAATTAAAAAGAAAAAAATTCCAATAAATCCGGCAGTTGTTATTTCAAACAAATCAGATGCCAAAGGTTTGATGATAGCAAAAAAATTAGGAGTGAACATCGAGGTAATTGAAAGTAAAAACTTCAAAGGTAATAGAACAGAATATGATAAAAAAATCATAAGTACACTTGTAAAATATGGAGTTACCCCAAAAGATGGACTTGTATGTCTTGCAGGGTTTATGAGAATAATCAGTCCCGAATTTGTAAAAAAATATAAAAATAGAATAATAAACATGCACCCAGCATTGCTACCAGCATTTCCAGGATTAGACTCACAAAAACAAGCATTAGATTATGGAGCAAAATATTCAGGATGTACAGTACATTTTGTAGATTCAGGTATGGATACAGGTCCAGTCATAATTCAGGCAGTTGTAGAAATAAAAGAAAATGATACAGAAAAATCACTATCTAAGAAAATTTTAAAAGAAGAGCACAGGATATATCCAGAAGCAGTTAACCTCTTTGCTAGAAAAAAAATTAAAGTTTCAGGAAGAAAAACACATATTTCTTAAGAATCAGAACCACCAAAAAAATACAAAACTTTGAGATCATTTGTATTACTATGAAAAAAATGAGGTACACCTTTTGCAACAAAAAATAACTTATCTTTTGAAACTTTGTAATTTTTATTTTTAATTTTGAGGTATCCATTTCCAGAAAGTACAAAATATACTTCATCATTTTCATGAGGCTCTTGTGTATCACCCTCACCAGGTTTCAATATCAAAATACCTGCAGCAAGACTATCCTTATTGATAAAAGTATGAAAATAGGAATTGCTTGTTTTGATTTTTTCTAAATTATCTTTTAAATTGAATTCAAGTTTCAATTTATTCAGCAGATATAGTAAATAATTTTTTCACGGGTTCTACACTCATAAAAGAATGTAATTTTGGATGAAATTCCTGATGTTCGGGACTTTGAATCATAGTCATAAAAGTTTCTTTAGTTTCATGTTCAACAATTATTCGATAACTTCCATCAATAGATTTTAGAAATCGTCTAGATACAAATCCAGGGAAAGAGGATAAAATTTTATTTGATTCTGAAAACAAAGTTTTGAAATCATCTTCCATGCCATCTTTGAGTTGTATATCGGCCATCATTACAAACATACAGAAAGTAAGAAGTAACCCATTTAATTTACTTTCTCAAATTCTTGACAATGATTTCCAAGAATTAAATATCAATAAATTATGAAATTATTATGACTGGAATTAAAATTGATGGAAAAATAATTGCTCAAACAGTCAAAGACAGAGTCAAAAAAGCAGCATCTGAGTTGAAAAAAGAAGGAATTAACCCATGCCTAGCCACAGTGTTAATTGGGAATAATCCAGCTTCTGCAACATATGTAAAAAATAAACACAAAGCATGTGAAGAAGTAGGCATCATTACTAAAGACCATAAACTAGATGAGAGTGTAACTCAGCAGGAACTTAACAATATCATAGATGAATTAAATGCAGATGTATCAGTGCATGGAATTTTAGTTCAACTACCATTACCAAAACATTTGAATGAATTTGCAGTTACATCACGAATATCACCAATAAAGGATGTAGACGGGCTTACTCCACATAATGCAGGATTATTGTCAGTGAAAAAAGCAGTTCTTGTAGCATGTACGCCATCAGGGGTTATGGAAATGTTTGATTATCATAACATAAACTTGGAAGGTAAAAACATCGTACTAATCAATAGAAGTAATCTTGTCGGTAAACCGCTATATCATTTATTGTTAGAAAAAAATGCAACTGTGATAACATGTCATTCTAGAACAAAAGATATTGAAAAATTTTGTCAATCTGCAGATATCATCATAACTGCAGTAGGAGATAGAACAAAGTTCATTCTAACTCCAGAGATGATCAAAGAAGGATCAATTGTAATTGATGTTGCAATATCAAGATTTGAAGATAAACTGGTAGGAGATTGTGATTATGAAAAAATTATTGAAAAGGCATCATTTGTAACACCAGTTCCAGGAGGAGTAGGACCGATGACAGTTGCAATGTTATTAAAAAATACAATTACTGCAACATCACTAGGAATTCAAATTGGAAGATAATAGTAAAAAAAATGCATTAAGAGAACTTCTTCTAGAAAGAAGAGATAACACATCTTTTGATTTATTAAAAATTGCAAGTAAAAAAATACAAAAAAGAATAAACAAAGTATATGCATTCAAAGATGCCAAAAAAATAGGACTTTACTATCCAATAGGAAGTGAAATTTTAACTCAAGATATAATTCAAGAATTAATTAGTAAAGGAAAAGAAGTATTTTTGCCTAAAGTTATAGGTGAAAATATAGAATTTAGAAAAATTAAAGATTTTTCAAGCCTAGAAAGTGGTAATTTTGGCATCATGGAACCTAAAGAAGACTGTCAAGTAGATAATTATTTGGACATCATAGTGGTTCCAACTGTAGGAATATCACCTTCAGGAGTTAGACTAGGATATGGTCACGGGTTTTATGATAAATTTTTAGAAAAAAAAGACGCGTTAACTATTTCACTAACATTGGAAAAACAAATCATAAAAAATATTCCAAAATCAGAACATGACATAAACATAGACTGGATTATAACGGAAGATAGAATGTTTCAATCTAAAAAATAAGATAGGCCTTTTTTACCAATATCTTTTCTGCAGTATTTGTTAGACCAGATAATTTGTTCAGTTGCAGAATAAGCATTATTTATTGCAGAATCTAAAGAATCACCCAAAGAGGTAACTCCCAAAACACGTCCACCATTAGAAAAAATTCCTCCATCAGATTTCTTAGTTCCTGCATGAAAAACATGAGTGTTATTTGAAATAGAATCAAAACCAGTAATTTCATCATTGGTAGGATATGTATCAGGATATCCACTAGCTGCTAAAACAACACATACAGCAAATTGATCTTTCCAAGAAAGTAAAGGCATAGAAGACAATGTACCATCAACACTTGCAACAAAATAATCATACAAATCAAAATCCATTCTCATCGTAATTGGTTGACATTCAGGATCACCCATACGAACATTATATTCTAAAACATATGGCACACCATCTTTAAGCATAATTCCAGCATACAAGAATCCCTTAAAGGAAATTCCTTCATTTTTCATGGCATGGATGGTTTTTTCAATTACTTCCTCTTGGATTTTTTTTGCCAAGATATCAGTAATTACAGGTGTTGGAGAATACGCACCCATACCTCCAGTATTAGGACCCTTATCATCATCAAAGATTCTTTTATGATCCTGACTAGAGGCCATTGGAAGGGCTACATTACCATCAGATATTGCAATGTAAGAAGCCTCAATACCGTCAATTCTCTCTTCGATAATAATTTTATTTCCAGCATTGCCAAATGTTTTTTTTACCAAAATTGTTTGTATAGCAGAAATAGCCTCATCTTTATTGTTGCAAACAATCACTCCTTTTCCAGCAGCTAATCCATCAGCTTTTACTACAACATTGTAATCAATTGAGT